>TARA_B110000114_G_scaffold95533_2_pt1 | contig 12671 bp, 2 predicted proteins | sample TARA_B110000114 | Tara Oceans TARA_B110000114 (sample SAMEA4397311) | marine metagenome | biome: Polar Biome; feature: [SRF] surface water layer (ENVO:00010504); material: water (ENVO:00002006), including particulate matter (ENVO:01000060) such as... | depth 5 m
CAAGCACAATGGCGCCTACGTGCCCCTCGTCGACGGTTTGATACCGCCCCACGAGGTCGTCGACGGCGAGACCATCCACCTGATCAACCACCACCGCGGCATGTACGAGGACGAGGAGACGCAAACCTGGGTCTTTTCGCCATGCGCCGTCTCCGTGTGCATTGAGGATGGCCAAGCGCTGCCCGAGCGCTGCGCCGTGGCCGTGTGGCAGCACATGGTAGCACGCGGCGCTACACGCCTCACTGGGAAGAATGAGATCAAGCTCGGTGAGCGCGAGCTTCGATCCTTTCGAGTATCCGACCCCACAACTTCGGTGGTCTACGCGCCATATCCTTCCTTTTACAGTCGACCTCCGCGCATCATTGTGAATGACATGACGGCTGTGATGCTTGCGCGCGAAAAGGGGTTTAAAAAAGCAGTGGTGCAGTTCATGTCCGACTATGGCTTGATGATGGCGATGTTGCTCGGCAAGACCATTACCAGCGGACCGACCTCGTTTAATGATCTTTTAAAATCGACATTCGTTCCATTGGGACTAGGTACAATCTTTGGAGCACCTCAACCGACGGACGATTCGGTTCCACTAGAAGCGGGCGTGAATGATGACGATCTTACATGGTCAGAATCATTCAAAGTGCTTTGGGACCAGCCAAAGGATGCCAATGCAGACCCAAAAGTGGACGCGCAAACCGCCATGAAAGCGGCGAGCTTAAGCGCTGGAGTGCTCAGTTTTTGGGCATTGGTTTCGGGCAACCCTGGCGCACTCGCCGCTGGCAAGGTCCTTGGTGAGGCGCTTGAAGTACAACTCGATTTGCGAGTCGGCAACAAGAAGACTTGGAGTGCAATGGCCGAAGCAGTCGCGGGAAGCGTAGGAACGGTTGTATCCAGCCCGGAGACGTGGACAACCGCTGGAATTTCTGGCATTGCAGAAGCGCTCCAAGCGCGTGTGCAGCCGCTACCCGCGAAGCGCTACTTTACCATTGGCGAGCTCGCCACGGTGATCGAGTCCCTGTCGGCAGTCATGTCTCTGCAAACACCTGCCCTTGCCAGTACCATGGCCAATGAAAAGTTTGCCTCCGAAGCCGTCGTTTTGCAGTGGCTGTTGGCAGCGGAGCCTGGGGAGTCGTTCACTGTGGCAAGCGGCGCATACGCCTTGTCGCAGATTCCCAACCGGGTTGACCTCTCCGAGTTTACCATTTCGGAAGCGGCGGGCATACAGACCGACCTCCGGGTGGAGGTGGAAGACAATGAGAGTAGAGCGGCGTGCGAGGGCAGACCACGTTTGCGTTTTCGATTTTCCACAGATCGCGCCGACAAGCAGCTCTTGGGCCACGTGATGTCGGGATCCATCCAAGATCTCAGGCGACTCCAGGTGGCCATCCACGCCTTTGATCGTATGCTCAAAGAGCAGACCAACCCTCTCAACCCCGACGGTACGCCCAAACCATCGCTGGATTTTACCAACAAGAATTACGCATGGACTTGGTTTGACTATTGGATTTTCGATTCTGTGTTTTCAACAATCACGGCCAAGTTCAAGGGACTGGGTCCACAACCGGATCCCAACCAAGGAAGCCCGGATGAGACGCTCAAAAAGCTACTTGGAAAGCAACGAAGTGTCGTACTCAAATATGTACTCAACAACGTGCAAACCAAGTTGCACGCTCGGTTTACCACACCACACTCGGAAGGGGCCATTCTCATGGAGCAGCTCACCAATGCCAGTGAGGAAAAATTCCCACGGATTGAAACCGACGAAGACCAGCGGATAACTGTGGCTCCGGCATACCTTCGCGAGCTTCCTCACAAGATTCAGAACCCGGCCTACCTCTTCCCGTCAAGCGCAGACGCGGATACGAATTTTGTCGACGTGCAGCTACAGACGGGCACATTGCGTGAGTTTTCACCACTGCACGATGCGGCCAAGGTTGGCACGCGCGCAGCACGTGCCGCAGCAAGTGCGATTGTGCAAGCCAATCGCACCTGGGAGACAAAGGGACCTCGATGCCTCTTTGTGCACGCCTTTGTGGACGGCACTTCCAATGCTACAGACTATTGGACCACGGTAACAGTAATACATACACTACGCTTGGAGCAAGAGTCGTACTCGTTGGTGCTGCAGCTGCCTGGCGACATTCGGGCCGCGGAGGCATACGAACAGCTCGACGAGGAGGTAGAGAGGCGCATCCTCACACTCTGTCACAAGGGCGCCGCCGCCGCACAGGCGGGCACGCTGTTGGCTCATTCCAAGCTGCCCGACACGGAGGCGGCGCTCGTGGCCATGTCGCTCTTTGCCGAGCTCTGGACGGATGAGTTGCTCAAACTGCACGCGCTTCCCGAACCGACCGCGCGCGTCGTCTCCGTCGTGGAAACGGCACAGGTGCGCGCGGCGCGTCGTTGCATCGCGTGCGGTGCCTTCTTGGAGGCGGTCACCGTGCAGGCGTGGTCGGGCCTCGTGCCGCTGTCCGAGTCTGCAACGGCCGACCCCGCGCTGCTGGCGACGCAAGCGGGACGCGACGCGGCGCGTTTGGCGCGCCGCTTGCAGCTGGTGGCCCAGCCCGTTACCGCACGTGGGGTGCTCAGCAAGACGATTGTGCGCCGCATGCGCGCCATTGGGGCGACGCTCGTTGCCACGGGCAATCGGCTTTCGGCAAAGCCAGATACCGATGTCTTGCCATCGGAGCCGTTGCAGTCGCTCTTCATGAAGCCCGTACACGGCCTGCACGCCTATGCGCGTGCGACGGCCTTGCCCAACCTGGACACACGCGTCGCCGCCGCCATTGCCGCCGCCTACCCATCGTCGCTACTGCTGTCGGACATTGCGCTCGATGCGGCAGTCAACGGCTTGGTTCGTGCCGACGCAGAGCCGCAACGGCCACCCGTGCAAGTTGACGCTGCGCGCATCGTGCAGCGACGCATGGCCGCGTTGCGATTCGATTATCCCGATACGGTTCACTTGGACGGTGCGACCAAGGCCCTGCACGCCTCCGACAAGGCGCTCGTCGAGGCCATGAGCAGCCTCTCGGTCGCATCGGGAGCGCGCGCACTCGCATTCTACGTGCCCTATGGCTACGGCCAGGCGCCACCGCGACTCGTCTACCCGCCCGTTCCGGCGCCCATGTTTGGATCGGTGCCCGTGTGGACCGCGGATGTTCTGGCGTCCATCGATGCGCTCCTTGCGTCGCTGGATGCTGCACAGGGCACGCCGACAACTGCTGCCGTGGCAGCGGCACGCATCTGTCCCGTTTTTCCTTGTGGCGGCACACCGCAACGACCGCTTCCGATGCATCCGGCAATTCTTGATGCGCGCATTCGAGATGCATCGACCAACGCCGTCGATGTGTGTTTTTGGGCATCGGAGCCGGAGCTCGGTAACGCAGTCGGTCCAAACGGCACCAATGTGCCCAACCGTGCCAATGGCGCGGCCAAGCAGCACACATTGGGCGTGGAGGAACGAAAGTTGGCGAGTCGCGTGTCGACATTGGCGTGGAATGCGGAGCGCACCCTGCAGGCGCTGCTACTACTCGCCGGTGAGGGAAGCAACTCGGCACTCTCCACGTCCTTGGTGCTCAGCGATGGCGACGCGCGTGTCGCCATACCTGTACGAGTCGAGTCGGACGATGAAATCGAAACCAGACTCAAGCGTGAGATTGAAGAGGCCAGATACGTGGCGGAGCGCGACGCCAATTCGCACTTTGCCGAGCTGCGCCGGACAATGAACATTATCGAATCGTACATTACAACGTCGACACAGGCCCCACCGGCACCAGCTGTGCCTGCCGCTACCGACCCCGGTGTCGTTTCTGCAGACGCTACCACCCTGGCAATGAGCGACACCGACCTGGCACATTACGTCATACCAGGAGGCGATACATTGGAGGGTCTCCATGGCACCACCGTGCACCCAGCCACGGGTGTCAGCCCAGCTGCGGCCCAAGCCGTCCTCTACGGGCTAGGATGGACCTGGACAATGTTACAAGGCTGGAGTCCGGCTATTTTCACAACACAAGCCCTCCTCGGAACAGCAGCTGTGACCGGTACCCTTGGGTTAACGTGGAAGGCCAAGCAGGTGACTGGTAGGGCATTGAAGCGGCACAAGGTGCGCAATGATGCAGAAGCCTACGCCGCGAGTCTGCGCTCACAGGGGTACCGCGACACGGCAGCGAGCAGGTGGAAAACGGCCTCCAAGGAATGTGTGCTACCCTTTTTGCGCTACGACGACGATGCGCGGTGGCAGAGCTGGACCAATCCAAACCTTGGCATTGATGCAAAGCGCGAGATTCTAAAGGCACCCGTGGACGAGAATGGCAAGCCATTGCCGGAAAAGGGCGATACACAAGAGCAGGTAGATGCACAAGTGGATTGGGATGTCGCGGGAAAGCCGAGCTTCGCAGACGGACTGGCGAGTGAGCTCAAGCGGTTGCGCAGTTCTGAGCTGGTGTTTATCGACGACCTCATCAATGCGAGCAATTGTACAATAGGTATGGCGATGCCATGGGAGATTTGGGTGCTCGAGTGGGAGAAGATTACTGAGCGTGCGCTCGCCGTCTTTTTGGACGATGAGGTGACCATGTGGAATCTTAATCCCAAGGGGGAGGCGCAAGCGAAGTCGTCCGCGGTTGCAAATCCTGCCACGGCCACGCGTAGGGAAGCATACAAGACCGTAAAAGACAATATGAAGAAGCTCGTGGGTCCCGACTCTAAAGAGTATGCCGAGGGAGTCGACCTGATCTACTATGGAAATCGGGCAACAATTAGTTTCGGTGCTTACAAGAAAAAGGAGACGGAATTGGCAAACCACCAGGCGGGAAGCGTGCAGCGAGCGACGGAGCGAGACCAGGTGCGGCGGCACGTGCGCATGCACGCCCTCGCCGCGGGCATTGTGGGCAACGCCCTCGCGCGAGGTGTCATGGGCAGCGACGCGCCGCAGCTGAGTGCCATTGAAGGACCAAACCCGATAGTCGACCAGGTTGATGCCCGCGCGGTGCTGTCCTCGCTGCGCGCATTGTTGGGGCCTGGCGCAAACCCCCCCGCTGCGCTCCGGCTCGGAGAGCTGTGTGCCATCGCGCAATCGGTATTGGTGGATTAATCAGCCACGTCGCATGGATAACCTGGTTTTACTACTAGTGCATTGTATAAAGAATAGCACAGTGTTTCTTTTAAGCTCGTGGCGTGCACATGTCCATGCCCCCTTCCAAGCCGTTTGTACTGAAAAAGGAAGAAGTTCTTTCGAAGAAGCGCAAGGCTTCTGGTGATGTGTCTCGCGATCAAGATTTCGATTCCCGTAGCTACAACCATGCAAAAAACATTACAGTGGAAGCCATCAAGATGTCCATTGAGGCAAAGCCTTCCGACTCGCGCATGGTCAATTTGCTCTACTCCTTTCGGGCCCAAGCGGATGCGCTCGGTGCTCTGGGCGTCTTTGACGATGATACGACCGAGCTAGGCGAGATGCTAAACGAAGAAACGGGTGGGCACGACGCGCTCATGAAACTAATTGACGCGCACATTGCCATGGAGCGCGAAAAGGAAGCCGATAATGCCCTGCTGCGCCCCAATATGAACGCGTACATGCGCACCGATGCTCTGTATCCGGAAGCGCTTCCGTATCTTCCGTATACAGTCTTCGGAGACGACGAGAAGCTGCGCACGCTTGAGAGTCGCCGTATTGGTGTCGAGATCGAGGTTCGGCAAGCATTGGAGCGCGTGATTGATGACGCGTGGAACTCTGAAGATGCCTTTGAGCGCATCGGAGAAGTGGCGAGCTACCAAGCGGACAAGCTAAAAGCCGCAGAGCTCGCACTGATGGAGGGCGTGGTGAGAGCGGTCGACGAGCAGTTCAAAACGACTCCGCTGAACAATACCGCTATTGGTCAGTGGTCGCTCGTCACCAACGACCCGGCGTATGTGCGCATCGCAGCGGTGCATTGCAAGGAGCTTGCGTCCAAGCGCTCACGCAGCGAGCCGAGCTCGCCCGGATCGTCGTCATCTACAGATGCGGTTTCGGACGTGTATGGCACACTGCCACCGCTTCCTAGCGTCGTCACGGGAACGCCGTTTGAAGATCGCCAGAAGAAGATGGCCGAGCTGAAGCGGCTCTTTCGCGACTCTGAAAACAGGCGAGTCTTGGCGGGAGGCGAGTTTGTCAACGACACTGGTGGAGCTTGTGCCTACGTGTGCAGCTTTGCCAAGTATGCCAGCATGTGGACACACGACAACCAGATACAGGCGACTCTGACTGCGGTTCCCATTGCGCTCGGTATTGCAAGCGTCTCTGGTGTGGCCACGGTCACGACGCCCATATACATGACCGGGTTTGCGATTTGCGAAACCCTCAAGGGCATCCACAATCGGTACCATCGTGGCCAGTCGCTCTGGCCACCCGCAATCCAACGCATAAAACGCGCGCTCAGTGTCGAAGACGATAGTGCCAAGTGGCTGCTTCCAATTATGGGCACCACAATTCTTCCAATCGCCACCCACTGGTTCTTCTCCGCCAAGAGCGAGTACATGCTATTGAAGGCGTTGCAGGGGCAAATGAACAATGCGGGGTGGGGTAGCCGAGCGGTACCATTGGGCGACATTGTTGCAAAAGCAAGAGAGATCAGGGGTGCATACAGGAAAATTCGAGACACTCCAAGTTCGTTTTTAAGTGGACAACTCGGCTACTTGGGCACATTGGTTAAAGAGTTCGCCGATTCGTCATTCGCGTCGGAGCTCATGGGTGGCGAATGGGTGCGCGACTTTATCGACATATTGTGGCAAGATCTGAGGGTGGGAGTCAATTTGGCCGGACCGGTGTTACTCGCCATGTCCACAATATACAAGGCGGTCAGCTTTGTGCGCGACGGCTATCGTCCCGACCGTGCGCGGCTCTACCTCTACTGCAACGATCCGGAGAATGAGGTCCAAAAGTCCATGCTGGAGAATCAGGAGCTGGCGCGTGAGGTCTTGCCGATTCTCTACGGCGACGGGGGGGATAGGTACCGCGGCGACAAGTATGCCACATGGGAACCGCTCCCGCATACCACAATCAAGGCCTGGATGCCAAAGCTGACAGACCCAACAAAGCCGACGCAAAAGATGACCAGCCAGTGGAAGAAGTGGTTTGCGGAGCAGGTGGATTGGAACGACAAGTCAACCGACGAGATCATCAATGCGGCAAAGGGGGTACACTTGTGGAAGGAGCCCATTGTTGAAATGGAACGGATACTGAGGCAAAAGTTTATGCTCACCGATCCGATGCGGGAGGGCATGAAAACGCTGCGGGATAACTGGACCGAATGGTCCAAGACTTGGAAAGCCATACGCGAATATGCTCACAATAACCAGGGACTGCGGTCCGTCAACTGGCTCGCTGGAGAGACTACCGCAAATGACCTCAGTGGGCTATGGTTCAAACTTTACTCGGTTCTTAAGTACCAACACGCGTACATCATCGGTGGGATCAATCCCTCGAGGATACGCGAAGTACCCGAAAAGAAGTTTGATGCGCGGGCCACTGCGGCAAATCGACCTAGCTTTGTCACAATGATCGATGAGATTCAAAGCCTGGCCGATGCTTCCAAGAATCAATCGGAGCTCCCACACAATGCAGAGAGGAGAAACATCAAGCTAGATAAGTTTGACGATGCACTGACAGACAAGCTCGAGACGCTCTTTGAAAAATATTACCCTGGCTTTGCAGATTTGGCGAAGAAAAAAGCAACGGATAAGAAAAAGAAGAAGGATGAAAGGGAGGCGGCAGCGGCGGTCGGACAAACGCCGCCACAGCCGCCGGAACCAACTCCCCCTCTAAACGCTGCTGACATACAGTGGCTTCTCGAACAGCTCAACGTGCCCAATCCCGGTCAACAACCGGATACGGGAGACGGGCCAATCGACAACCTTCTTGGCCTTGGTCCCCTGCAGGCGGTTCCGATGGGCGGCGTCGGTGTTCAGGCCTCCGTCGTGGACGAGGTCTACGCGCGCGTCAGCGCGCTGCGCTTGTGGGGATAACCATTCCGTCGTAGTGTGTGAGTTAAACGACCCGTTTGATCGTCGGTGTGGGGTGTGTGTGTGTGTGCGACAAAAAGAAACACCGTTTGGGTGCACGCGTGCCATGGGCACAACCCCCACCGAGAAGGAGGCGTATGATGCCTTTGTGGACACTTGCATGCACCAGCTGCACGCGGGGCTTCAGCTCGACCACACGGATAAAAAGCAACGCGTTGCGGTCGCGCTGCAAACGCACGTGTTCAACAAGAAAAAGTCGGCGGCGCAGCGCGTGCTCGAGGGCCGCTTCGTGCTCGGCGCCGACGATTCCGCCTACCTGCAAACGGGCATGGCCACGCTGTGGTCGACGGCGCCCACAGACGCGTCCACCGATGGGCTGGACAAGGGCCTCGCGCTCGCCCCGCCGGGGCTGTACACGCCGGAGGCGGTCGGTGGCATTCGCGCGGGACTCGTGCGTGCGCTCAAGGCCAAGACCAAGGCGCTCGAGCGCAACGCCCCCGCCGACCTCGCGGCGCTCGTCCCGGCGCTGCGCCTGCTCCTCGAGACACCGGTCATTCGCAAAGCCGTCATCGGTGGCGACATCACCCAACCGGTTTTGGGCGAGCTTCTCAAGTACAAGTGGACCGATGTGGCCAAAGACGCAGAACGCGAGACGCGGCGAACCGAGCTGCTCGAGGTGCTTCGCAAGCTCAAAACGTACCTGGAGTCTGCCAAGGGTCGCAAGGGAGGGGCCAAGCGAGTCACGGACCTCATTCTCGGGGCCATCGAGAAGCAAGCACGGGATCTCGCAAAGTCGGAATCCATATCCGCCAAGCGGTTCAATGCGATCGGAACCCTCAGGCAACAGCTCAACCGTGCAAAGGCGTCCCTGCAAGCGGTAAAGATTGAGCGCGACAAGCAAGCGGACCTCGCCAAGACGCGCGGTGCGCAGCTCAAAAGCACCCGTGTCGAGATCGCGCGGCTCGAAGCAGAGCTGGTCGATTGCAACAAGCAGCGGGAGGTGCTCGGTGCAATGTTTGCCACAAATCAGGCAGCCCTCAACGAAAAGCACGCAGCGGTCGAGGCGTGCGAGCAGCGCGAGGCGACACTTGTAGGAGAATTGAAGCGCTGCGAGAAGGACAAGGCCAGGTTGAATGTGGAATTGACGACGGAGAGTCAGATAAAAAAGGAGCGCGAGGAAAGCTTCCGCACCGAAAAGGCCGAGGTGGAGAAAATGCTCAAGCAATGCCAGACTGAAAAGGCGACATTGAAGAGAGAGAAGGCGGTACTGGCCAACGAGAAGGTCACACTCGGACAGCAAGTGCATCGTCTCCAGGTTAGGGAGTCGCAGCTGGCCGATGCGATTGCAAAGGCCGGGAGCCGGGAGCGCGCGCTGGAGGCAACCCTGGAAGACAAAAAGGCCAAACTGGCAAGTTGCGAAGCGGAAGAGGTGCGGCTGAATGCAGCCCTGACGGCGCAGGGAGAACAGTTTAGTACGTTGAAGAGGCTCCTCGGTGAGAAAGAGCTGGCGGCGGCGCAGTGTGAGGAGGCGCTCAAGGCGCGCGAGGCGGCACAGGCGGTGCTGCAGGCGCAGACGGCGTCGGACATACAAGACTACGAGGGAAAGCTGACCGCGGCGCACAACTCGAGAGCCGAGGCGGCGCGCGAGCGGGACAAGGCGATTCAACGGATTGTGGAGTGGGAGGACCGTGTGGACCAATTGGGAGTGGAGCTCGATGTTTCCAGGACCGGATCGGAAGCGTTGAAAGCAGAGATGGAAACGATGGAAGCAGAGATGGAAACGATGGAAGCAGAGCTGGCAAAGATGAAGAAGACACGCAATGCCGCTCTGCGGAAGAGGAGGCAGTTGTCGGACGCGGTGCAGAGGGCGGCAGCTCAGGCCGACGCTGCCGATGAGGAGCCCGTGGAGGGAGCGATCGCGCAGCCCGACTCCAGCGCTGGCAACCTGTTTCCAGACATTGAAAGCTTGCGATCGGAGGTTGCTGCGCTTGCAGAGAAGAGTGGCACCAAGGAGGAGTTTGAGAGCGAGTGGCTGGCGATGCTGACAGAGTCCGCGGTCGGTGCTGTGGCTTTGGCCGCAATGGTGCTGTGGGGAGCGGCCATCTACACGGCCGTCGCCAACAGCCAGCCTGTCGATGTGCCCCTTCCCCCGAATGTCGCGACCGAGACGGCCAAGGCGATACTGAATATGATTTCACTCTGGTTTGATCCATTTTCCGTTTCCGCCCCCAATGATGACACCGACTTTTCGGACTGGGTCGTCGCGCGCGGTCTGGTGGGGCAGCGTGGACCCGCGTGCGCGGCTGTGGGACAGGAGACGGATGCCGCCATCGCCGCCGTCGACGCCCGTCTCGAGTATGCGCTGCCCTCGCCCGAGGCGCTCGGCGCCGTGCTGCCGCACCTCAAGCTGCTCCTGGACGGCACCGACGAGCCCACCGAAGCCGAGGTGCACGCGGCGCTTGCGACGCTGCCAGACGACACTAATGACGCGTGCAATGCCTCGACGGCCGTAGAGACGTTGGCGGCCTTCAAGGGCAACTACGCCGTGCTCGGAGAGCCGGTCGACGCCAACGACGACCGGGGCGGCATCGAGGTGCCCCACGCCGTGCGTTGGCTGCCCTCAACGGGCGCCGCCGGCCGCGCGGCGGCGCGCGTGGCCACGCTCGAGCACGTGGCGGCGCGCTGCACGCAGCTGGCCGAGTCGGACGCCACCTCGACACCCGTCAAGGCGGCGCTGCGCGAGGCGGCCGCAACGCTCAAGCTCATACAGATGGCGCCCTTGTACGCGACGCGCGAGGCCGTGGCCTACGACGAGCCCGAGCGCAGCGGCTGCTGGCACGCGCCGTCGTCGGCGTCGGCCGAGCACGGCATCCTCGTCACGCGCCCGTGCGCCATTGTGCGCGGGGCGCTTTCCTTTCCAGTGGATGCGGGCATTGCGCGCGTGGCGTGCGACCGGTGTGCTACGAGCGTGCTCGGCGACGCGGCCGAGGCCAAGGCCGCCAAGGCCAAGTACCACGAGGCCACGCTGAGCGTGCGCACACAGGCGCGGGCCAAAGGCCGCGCCACCAACATCTACGTGGCACCACCGGCGCGGGAGCTCAGGTTTGCATCGGCCGCGGCCACGGGCGCTGCGCTCTCCGAGGACGTGGAGGTGACCGAGGACGTGACGCCAGACGACTTTACGACGGCCAACTGGCTGCGCATTGTCAATCGCGCCCTCGTGGCCACCAGCGCCTTGGTGCCCGAAAACGGCGCGGCCGTCGAGCGCGTCGAGGGCTTGCTCGACGCCGTGGGCGAAGAGGGCGTCACGGCCGAGCAGCGACGCGACGGGCTTTGGACTGAGTTTCGACGGCACTCGGCCATCTCACAGGACCGACTGTGGGTGTTTTTGCGCCTGCTATCGGGTGCCGTGGGTGGCGAGGTCAACGAGGTCATCACCACGGCCGACGAAGCCACGCTGAGAGCGACAAAGGCGATTCAAGACCAGCGCGTGCAAATCGCAAAACGCGTCTCCGACATGCAGGCCAAGATTGTCGAGACCGTCGTGGGCAGCATGGCCAAGGACTCAAAGCTAACGCTTGACAAGAATGGCAACCAGCTGGTGGTGGTCGACGCAGAGGCGCGCAAGCAGCTCAACGATCTGGCGAGTGGAGAGTCGGGGCGTCCATTCTTCGAGGCCAACGTGGCCGTGCGCAACCTGCAGAGCAGCGACTCGAATGCACCAAAGCCGACGCTGTCGCAGCTACTGGCAAGCCTGTCGCAAGTGGGTGGGCAAATGCAGCGCTCGCTCGAGCAGACATTGACGCAGCCGGGAACGGCGAGCGCCTCGCTCGCCGAGCTGTCGCACCCGGCGAATTGCTACTTTGTGACGCTGCGACCAGACGCGGTGGCGGCCATTCGTATTGCGCACGAGCGCATGAATGTCGAGCTGGGCCTGCGCGGCGCTGGTCGGCGGCTCAGCTTGTGGGAGACTGTGGAAGGCGGGTGTACGATGTTGACGACGCGATTCGCCGAGTTTGCGGGGCACGTGCTTGTGCAGGCGCGTTCGACGACTGGGGCGTCGGCAATGTACGTGTCGCCGCAAGCGATGAATACAAACGCGATCCAAGCACGCGTAGCACTCGAGCGGCTGGTGCACGCTAGTGGCGCGTATACAATGAGCGTGAGCGCGCCGAATTGGACTGCGCTGTGCCACAAGAACTCCGACTTGGGCGAGGCGAGGGCGGCCATCATGAATGCGGGTAGCAGTGTGGAGGACCACGCAGTGGGCATGATGATGCGTCGGGCTCTTCACGGCACGCCGATGCAATCGCGGCTCTCGACGCATAGACATGCGTCGGGGTGGGAGGTGGTGGGCCTTGCCACCCGTTAGAAATTCTTTAGAAAACTCACGATTGTTTAAAAACTAGCACTTCTTTGTCACGCTTGCTCCTTTTACGACAGCGCAATGCGTTTTCGGTCATGCTCCGATTCGGCCTTGAGAAAACACTGTTTGCCTTGAAACTGCACGCGCTTGGGCCAATGGGTTTTCGTAGGAGCGCGCTCCGCGTGTGTGCACTGCCCCTCACCCAGACCACACGCCGCAAGACTACTAGAAAGTGTTTGCATTTAACGGTAAAACCCAAGCACTTTCTAACTCTGCCGTCCCGGCTTCTAACATCCCCTCTTTTTTCTTC
>TARA_B110000114_G_scaffold12727_1_pt1 | contig 12361 bp, 13 predicted proteins | sample TARA_B110000114 | Tara Oceans TARA_B110000114 (sample SAMEA4397311) | marine metagenome | biome: Polar Biome; feature: [SRF] surface water layer (ENVO:00010504); material: water (ENVO:00002006), including particulate matter (ENVO:01000060) such as... | depth 5 m
TAGTTATTAGTAATACAGTTAACTTCTCTTGTAGTGGTAGCCTAATAGTTTCATTATTTCTCAGAACTTAATCCGGTTCTTTTGATGTTTCCTGAAAACTTATCTCACAACTGGTTTTTAGTAACTTTCTGCCCTCCCTATCTTGAGAAGGTTTTTAAATATTCGATAACTGCAATTTGATCCGCTTCCTTTCGTAGGCCTCCAAATGACATCTTTGTGCCTTTCAAATAGGTCTTGGGCTTAGCCAAGAAAGCAGCAAGTTCATCACCAGTCCAAGTCAGTCCACCCTCAGCCGCAGCTTTCATCGCTCTAGAATAGCGAAACCCCTCAATGGAACCTGCAGCGCGGTTCACCACACCGTTTAAAATAGGACCAGATTTGTTTTTAGCGCGATCGCCAACTTGGTGACAAGATTTGCATTTCTTAAACACTTTTTCACCGTCAGCAACTAATTTGAGATCAACCGTAGGACCTTCAATCTCAGATGTCAGCGCCTCCGCCTCCACACCTGCAACTACCTCTGTTGTAAAAACACCAACCTGATCTGGTGTCACATCTAAAACCAAAGCGCGCATAGTAATCTCAACCGTATCCTTGCAGTTTTTCATACAAGGCACGTCAGACCAAATCGCATATTCCGTCGTCGCTCTGTCATCCACCACAAACCCCTTGGCGTTTGGCATTTCAAATGCCAAAAAGTTATCATCTGACAACACAAAATTTTCTTCAATCAAGTCGTTCGAATATAAGATATACGCAACAATCGCGTAAACTTCATCATCAGTTAGGCTACCCGCATTTCCATAGGGCATGGAGCGCTTAATATAGTCATAAGCCGTGGTCAAATATGGCCAGTAGGAACCAACTGTTTTCAGAGGGTCTTCGTGGTCAAGAGTGTCAACACCACCGGCCAGTTTTGGCCAATTGTCGATACCCTCCGCAAAATCGCCATGGCACGCAGCACACTTTTCAGAAAATATTTCTTCTCCAACTAGGGCATCACCCGAACCAAAAGGAAGCCCCTCACCCAAAGCATTAATATCTAGGTCCCATGCGGCGACTTCTGCTGGCAGAGCAGCACGTCCAAGACCCAGCTTTTCAGCTAAGGCGGAGTCCGCCACGGCACAAAATACGAATGCAAATACTATTGATTTAAGATACTTCAACATTTTCCGCCTCCCCATTTTCTCGAACCCACCAGGTTTGGATGCAATTATTATGATAAATAGAATTAAGACCACGGACGTCGCGCAGTTGAGTTTTGGTTGGCTGCACATAGCCATTTTCATCCATTGCCCGCGACTGCAGCAGCATTTCAGAGCCATCCCAATTAATATCAAGATAGAAACGTGTCAAAGCCATTCTCTCACCCGGTTTAGCAAGGCGAGCAGTTTCCCAAGTCTTACCACCGTCTTTCGACACATCTACACGGGTAATCCTACCATGACCCGACCACGCAAGCCCAGTTATAACTAAAGGTCCAGAACCATGTTTGATGGGCGCTTGAGGACTTGGCGATGTTACAACAGATTTTGCGTCCATCGCCCATGTCCACTTCCGGCTGACACCGTCAGCTAAAGTATCGGTATATTTAGATGTTTCTTCCCGCGATTCCACTGGGGAATTAGTAACCTCAATACGACGGATCCATTTAACCCACATATTACCTTCCCAGCCTGGAACTACCAAGCGCACAGGATAGCCATGCTCTTTACGCAGCGCTTCACCATTAGCTTTGAAGGCGACCAAAACATCGTCTAAGGCTTTGTCCATTGGTATCGACCGGCCATTAGACGAAGCATCCGCCCCCTCCACAAATACCCACTTACCAGTAGTATCATAGCCCGCTTCTTCCAATAAAAGCCGCAAAGGCACGCCAGTATATTCCATATTGTGTATCATGCCATGAGTGAATTGGACCCCATTCAGCTGAGCTCCAGCCCATTCCATACCAGTATTGGCGGCACACTCACAAAAATAAATATGATTTTCACGTGGAAATCTTTCGAGATCCTCATAAGTAAAGACTAACGGAGTATCAACCAAGCCATTGATCATAAGCCTATAATTTGCTTTTGAAAGATCAATAGCCCCAGAGTGGTGCCTTTCAAACGCGCAACCTTGAGGAGTAATCGTACCATCCAAAGCATGGATAGGCGTGAAGTTAATCGAACTCACCTGATCAGCGGTCAGCCATTCCACATTGCGTCGAACCACTCCGCCCTCATACTTAATTGGCAAGCCATACGGCGTGGCGTCCACACCGTCGCCAAAGCTTTGCACCCATTCCTGCGGTTCAGTTATCAACGGGTCCCCAGTTTGCGCTTGCACTGAGCCAGAGGTCAGAGCTCCCGCACCAACAACCACAGAGCCGCTTAGAAAGGAACGCCGGGATTGTTTAAATGGATTGTTCTTCGACATATAAATTTCTTTCAATAATTCGGAAAAATTTAGGCTCCAATAACCTCAACACTGTTGTTTGGATCCAAAGATATTGTACCTTGTTTGCGAATATGATTTTCAACCACATCCCAAATTTTAGGCCCCTCAGTGCCCTCGTTCACACTTGCCCAACCGGCAACATTGTACGTTTTGGCCGGGTCAATTTTATCACCAGTTTTCAACAATGTCATTTCAGTGATGCGCTGGCCCTGGGGCTTATTAATATCAATGCGGTACCCTAGACCACCTACCCTGACCATATCACCGCCCTGCTGGTAATACGGATCTGGATTGAACAGATTATCTGCTACATCTTCCAAAATAATATGCAGAAATTCACCAGTCATTTCAGTTTTGTAAGCTTCACCGTAAGACATAGCGGTCACATTCCAAATATCTTCACGAGTAATGTCTTGCCCTGGTAAAATTGACGGCCCCCAACGCACCCCCGGCGACAAAGCTATGTCAGCTTCACGTTCTTCAATCAGTGCATTACAAATCAGATCATCCCACGTACCATTGAAATTACCCCGACGATATAGAGTTTGGTCGTCGGAAGTTTGACCAATTACCTCGTTTAATTGCTTTTCAAATGGTGAACGCTGTGCATCTATAACTTTCGCCATTTCAGCGTCAGGTGTAATCACATCTGAGAAGATTGGAATCAATTTGTGTCGAAAACCCATCATCTGGCCGGACCGCACATCGAGATCTACCCGACTGACAAACTTACCATTAGACCCTGAAGCCACGATAATAGTCTTACCAATCAAAACAGGTTCAGGCAAAGCGTCGTGGGTGTGGCCAGAAAGAATTACATCAATTCCCTTCACAATACCGGCCATTTGTTTGTCTACATCAAAACCATTATGGCTTAGGCAAACAACCAGTTCGGCCCCTTGCGCTCGCACTTCATTTACCATCACCTGCATATTCTCATCTCGGATACCAAAGGAATACTCAGGAAACATCCATCCGGGATTAGCGATGGGCATATAAGGAAAAGCCTGACCTATCACAGCGACTTTTACGCCACCCGTGTCGAAAAACTTATATGGAGGAAACAAGTCTGCAGGTTCATCCCATTCACTATCAAAAATATTTTGTCCCAAGGCCGCAAATGGTAATTTTTCGACAATTTCAGTGATGCGATTACTACCCAATGTAAATTCCCAGTGGAACGTCATTGCGTCAGGGCGCAAGGTATTCATCACATTAACCATGTCCTGACCTGCAGTATGGTGACAGGTATAGCTGCCATGCCAAGTATCACCACCATCAAGCAACAGCGCATCAGGCCTATCAGAGCGGATGTGATTAACCACTGTAGCCACTCGGTCTAGCCCGCCAACACGTCCGTAACCCTGTGCCAAAGCAGTAAAGTCATTATAGCTGAGAGCGTAGGCCGACGCACTCCCATCATCTATGCCATATAACTTTCGAAAATCAGAACCGGTGACATGAGGCACCTGCCCACGATTATCACCCACACCAATATTAATTTCAGGTTCACGAAAAAATATTGGCTTTAATTGTGCATGTATATCGGTGACGTGAATTAATGATACATTTCCAAATGTATCAAACTCTAGCAATTTACTTTGCGTTAAAGATTGCTGCGCAGCAAGCCTACCCCAATTACCGAATCCAGATCCACCGTAAAGCGCAGCGGCAGCCATACTTGTTTGCAAAAAATCACGACGAGATATCATTTATAATCCTAACAACCGCACTACACATGCACGATAATGAATTTGTTATCATACAAAAAAACCCACGCCCAATATTGAACGCAGGTTTAAATATTAATTACTTAGTTGCGGACTGAAGGTGTCTCAACTGACAGGCCGTTACCCCGAGATGCGAGATAAAGCTCCAGAGCCTTGAATTCATCACCACCCACTTTGAAAGGCGTTGCACGAATATTTTTCATACAGCCCTTAAAACGTGCATGGGCTGAATTCAGTTTTGCATTTTTCAAACGATACGTTGGAAAGCCGTTTATTTGACCTTGGCTCAAATGATCAGCACGGATCATAGTGCCATAGTTATCCTCGTGGCAATTTGAACAAGACATATCCAATTGACCCACGCGCTGATAGTAAAGTTCTTTACCACGCTCAAAAAACGGAGCCGCATTGCCATCAACTGCTACGTCTACTGTCATACCGCGCGATTGCAAACCAATCAGAGCCGTTACAGCGGTCATCTTACCACCAGTATACTTCCAAGGCTCCGCTCCCATACGCTCAGTCCGGCAATCGTTAACCAAGTTTTCCATTGTTACCAAAGTACCATCTTCAACGCGAGGCATTGACGGACGCAGGCCCGCAAAATCTTCCACATCCTCGTGGCAGCTTGCACAAGCTTTCCCTTCACTACCATCAACTTTTTCAAATAGGTCAATACCTTGATCAACAAAAACAAAGGCGGGGTTATCAAAATCATCCATTTGCAGTGCGCGAGTTTCAAGCTTTCGAAATAACCATCCAGAATACACTGTATCTAGGTTATCGGCAAAAGCCGGAGCAGCTGCACTTGTCAAAATGGTCTCACCCTCAACAGCCAAAGTTGCATCTCCTTGAGCAGATGCGCCTAATGCCGATAATGCGACAAACGCCGCGCTAGTTAGTAAAATCTTGAATTCCATTTCCAGTCCTCCCGAGACCAAACGCTTTAGGCTATTTTTATCTTTTTTGATGTCTCATAGACAGAACCGTCATCGTCATACCAAGTGAACTTGAACTCACCGGCCTCTGGAACCATTGCATCAAATTGGAAATAGGGGTTTGTTGAAATCGCTGGCTGTAATGTGACGTCGATCACATTTTGACCATTAAAGTCTGCAACAAACCTATTGATGATGGATCGTGGAATAACATTTCCGTCACCATCCTTACGCACACCAGATTCCATTTTGTGGCTGATTAGAGTTTTAATCGTAATTACTTCACCGGCAGCCGCCGTTTTTGGGACCTTCACGCGGGGTTTAACACCTTTCGCCATCAGTACTTCTCCTTATCCGCTTGTTTTAGCCGCCGCAGCCGCCGATTGTTACTTTTACTGTCGCACCAGCCCTATAGAAGGTGCCATCTTCCATCTTAGCAATGGCGACCACGTCTTGCGTTTTTGATAAACGTATCCGTGTAGAGCCTCGGCGCGCACCGGCCAAAGGACCAAAGTTGAATGTGGCCACAGATGGAGTTGGATTGCCTGTTGCCAACAGCATAATAGATAAAGCGCCAGGAGCAGAAACGGCGACAGGAACCGTATTGCCGTTTTCAGCAATTTCAGGCGCCGTTAGGTCGATACCACCCTCAGTTACGTCGGCCCCACCTGTGAATGCGGCAATTGCATCATCAGTTTTCGAAGCAAAGGCTGGCATACCAGTAAACGTTACAACCGCGAATGCGCCTGAACCGAGGGCCAATATATTTCGTCTAGTAAAGTCCATTTTTCATCTCCCTGATCTGCTGCAGATCTTTAATCTTTAAGGGTCAAAAGATATGCAACCACATCTTCAACTTGCTGAGCTGTCAAAATTGATTTGCCATCAAATTTTTTCAAAGGACGCTCATAACCACTGTCAACGTAAAACGCAGGCATAATTGTTCCGTCAAACATCATCTTTGCATTAGACACAATGCCGCGTAATTCAGCTTCTTCCCAACGACTGCCAACACCGGAAAGTGGGGGGCCAACTTCACCATGAAATTGCTCCGCTGGCATATCGTCATTCATGTGACAAGCAAGGCAATTACCCTGTTTGCGATTTTTAAAGGTGTTGCGGCCTGCGGCTGCGTCACCAGGTGCGCCAACAAGTGATGCCATAACGGCACCATCATTGAACGTTACATCGCTTGGCGCGGTTTCCGCAAAAGCGATTGTCACACTCAACACCGATACCGCGGTGATCATAAAAATATTTTTCATGCGTCCTCCCGAAACACTTTAGTATTAGATGTACCGTAGTATACAAATTGCTTTTCAAGCAACAACAAATTCATAACAATGAATTCATTATTTGAATTTTTCATTTAATCGACCCTCAACCCCGCTCTGAAAATTTGCGGGCATGGTATTTTTGGAAGCTCTCATCACCATCATAACCAAACTGAACTATCCAGTTCAGCATGTCATAGGTAGTATGTAAACCAAAAGCCCCAGGCATGGTAGCAACAGCTGCCTGCGCAGCAGACCAATCGTCTAAGACCGTGACAGGAAAAAATAAAATAGTTGGTGTGAACAAAGAACCCCAACGGCGTACCATGTCTTTCTCCGGCAGCGATATACCATCAAAATCTGTCACCTCGACATTACCGAACATATTGATCTGTACTACGAAAAAATTATCTTCTATATAATTCGCAACCTTTGGAACAGAAAAAACAGTTTCATGCATCTTCTTGCAGTAGATGCATCCACGTTGCTCAATAATCACCATCAACCTCTTGCCTTCAGTATTGGCGTCAGCCAAATCCTCAGATAAATCTTTGAAGGTTTCACGCATCCAAGATGCTTTGTGAAGGCCGTCATCGCCAATTTCAGCTGAAGCCAAAGTGCCACTAATCAAAACCGCAGCAAGCGCAATCATAAATTGCTTCATTATTTTTCCCTCCATCAACCTAAAACAACAAAGTTAGGTAAAAGTTCTAACATCCACTGAGCTATGTAATTCATGGAATTAGTAGCTATCAACAGTCCAAACAGAATCAAAAATATACCCATTACTTTCTCAACAATACCAAGGCAGTGTCTAAACTTGACCATCAAACGCATAAAAGGCCCAATAAAAAAAGCTGCCAAAATAAAGGGTACTGTCATTCCTAAGCCATAGGTTAATAAAAGCAGAGCACCATCTAGCGAAGTCTCAGCACCAGCAGCCACGAATAGTATTGCAGCCAGCACCGGGCCAACACAGGGCGTCCAGCCGAACGCAAAGGCAAGTCCAACAACGTAGGACCCTAAAAAGTTCAACTTTGACATTTTTCCTGTATCGAAACTCAGCTGACGATAGAGTAATGCAATTTTAATTACGCCAAGAAAATGTAATCCCATTACTATAATTATCCCCGCTGCAAACCAGCGAAGGATATCGAAATACTCTCGTACTACCTGCCCGAAGGTCGTGGCCGCGGCTCCAAGCCCCATAAAAATAGTTATCACACCAGCAGCAAAAAATATCGCCGCAAGGACAGCCCGCCGCCGCGTGGTTCCGACAATCAGCGTATCACTGTTAATATTATGTATGCCCACCCCAGCCAAATAGCTCAGATAAAACGGAACTATTGGCAGAATACAGGGGGATGCAAACGAAAGTAGCCCCGCAAAGAATGCCGAAATAATTGAAATGTCGAACACGTACGTACAACCTATATTGTAATTAACTTAATTCACATTACAATTCATGAATACGAAAGGTCAATTTACAAATGTGGATTAAAGCAACAGCATTGTTTCTTTTTCTTTTGCCCCCCCCTAGCTTGGCAGAAACGCGCCTTATTATGGTTGAGGAGGCTGGTTGCGTATGGTGCGCGCGCTGGAATGAGCAGATTGGCCCTATCTACCCCAAAACACCCGAAGGGCGAACGGCTCCGCTGCGACGGATAGACATCCACGCGACACAGACCGACGATCTGAACTTTACCAGTAGCCTAAATTTCACCCCAACATTTATTTTAATGGTCGACGGCTTGGAAGTATCCCGCCTTGAGGGCTATCCGGGGGAAGATTTTTTTTGGGGCTTATTGGCAGAGATGATTTCTAACTCAAAAGTGTCTTGGGCCAAATAATATGAGTTTTGTTGACATGACAGAAAATTGTGCGATGAAGCATCAAAATCTTACCAGGAATATGGCTTAATAACATGGTGCTACCCGTTTTTGACGAAAATATGTGTCCAAGCGATATGGATAAGATGGCTGAAAATGCTACAAAAGCCGCTAATTTCTTGAAGGCGATTAGTCATGAAGGGCGATTAATGATCCTATGTTATCTCGCTTCTGGTGAAAAATCAGTGACAGATTTAGAGGAATTACTCTCCGTGAGACAAGCCGCTGTTTCACAGCAGCTGTCCCGTCTACGGCTTGAAGGACTGGTTGCGCCACGACGTGAAGGTAAAGTTATCTATTACAGCCTCAGCGATAACCGCTCAAAACAGATCATAGAGGTCGTATACGACCTCTTTTGTCGTGAATCCTAAGTACCTGATATGTTTGATATACTGCCTGAAACCTCCCTTGTTGCATTGGTGGGGTTAACCGGCGGCATTGTTTTAGGGCTTGCTGCTCGCCTAGGCCGATTGTGCACGCTTGGTGCACTTGAAGATCTGTATTACGGTGGTAGTGCTATTCGGCTTCGGATGTGGGGCATCGCCGTCGGTATAGCGATAATTAGTACCTATAGCCTATCTGCACTAGGTTTTATTGAGTTAAAGGCCACGCTATACCTTTCACTTGCCTGGAACCCTCTGGCGAGTATCTTTGGCGGGTTGATGTTTGGCTATGGAATGGCCCTAGCAGGCAACTGCGGCTACGGCGCGTTGGCGCGTCTGGGCGGCGGGGATATTCGAGCCTTCATCATAGCCATCGTGATGGGCTTATCTGCTTATATAACTATCAGTGGCCCTTTAGCCTATGTTCGGATTTGGGTTTTTGGAGCCGGAATTCCAGCCTTAAACCCACCCAGTGTCCCAACCGCTATCTCTCAGTTTTCTAACCTACCTATTTATTTAACTGGGATCATGATTGGTCTATTTATTTTTGTAGGATCGGTAGCAAGCGGAGCTATGTGGCGCGCCCGCGCGTCAGTATTTTGGGGCATCCTTGTCGGGCTTTCCATCACCTCAGGTTGGGTTGGCACGCAGTGGGTGGCTACCTCCGGCTTTGAAGAATTGCCAGTTGTCTCACATACATTTGCAGCTCCCTTAGGTGAGAGCATGATCTATCTAATGACCGCCTCTGGAAATTCAATCAGTTTTGCAACGGGATCAGTATTAGGTGTCTTGCTTGGTGCTTTAGCCGGAAGTCTGATTAAGGGGCATTTCAGGTGGGAAGCCTGTGACGACCCACGAGAATTGCGCCGTCAGATTTTGGGGGCCATGTTTATGGGGATTGGTTCTGTGATCGCATTTGGCTGCAGTGTTGGACAAGGCCTGTCAGCATTTTCTGTATTAGCCTTTAGCGCGCCAATCACCATGGCCTGCACAATGATTGGTGCTGCCATCGGCTTGCGACAGCTTATTTATGGCTTTGGTACTGTCAGGTAAACATACGATAACTTCACTTTTCTAATGATCCTACATTTTAGGATCAAAATCCTGCTCTAAGCATCTAGGACATTTTAAAATTCCCCTCATAATAAAATTGAAGAATATTATTCCGGCACCTCAACGTATCGCAGACTAATATCGCAGAGTTTCCATTTGCATGATCCATAATTCACTGACACTCCCCTAATTATTACAATTAACCGGGGCAATTTTAATGTTTGAGCAGTTTGGCTTTGAAATAATAACTCCTATGCAGACCTCCTTCGTTTTTGCACTAATCATTGGCGTTTTATTTGGTGCGCTAGCGCAGCACCTTAAGTTTTGCTTCAGGAGTGCGGTTGTAGGCGACAAGGACGCTAAGCCTGTTGCCCGCGGCATATGGTTTACAGCTTTGGGATCAGCATTACTGGGAACTCAGCTTTTGGTAGCGTATGACTATGTCACGTTCAGTGATCATCGTTTACTTTCTCAAGATATTCCGATTTTTGCCATAGTTTTAGGCGGCCTAATGTTTGGCATTGGTATGGTGTGCACTCGTGGCTGTATATCACGGCTAACTATTTTAGCGGGTACTGGAAACCTGCGCGCACTCAGCGTAGTTATCGTTTTTTCCGTTGTGGCCCATGCCACATTAAAAGGCGTACTTGCGCCCGTTCGCGTTTGGCTGGGATCAGTAACCATATCACTGGGGCAGACGACCTCTTTGGCTGCTTTACCTGGCGGAGCTACTTTTTGGGCTGGGGCTTTATCTATCACAGTATTTTTGCTCGCATACAAGTCCGGTATAAATTGGCGACAGGCAGTTTTGGCCCTCATTTTGGGCATTTTAGTGCCATCTGCGTGGCTGGGAACTGGCTTCATTTTGCAAGATGATTTTGATCCAATTGCCATGCAGTCTTTGTCCTTCACCTCTCCAGCGGCAGATTGGTTGTTCTGGACTATTGCCTCCTCCTCGATCCCAGTAGGGTTTGGAGCTGGCCTGATTTTAGGCGTAGTTTTTGGAGCTGCAATAGCATCTCTGAGCAAGGGAGAGTTCGCCTGGAAGACATTTGAAAGCCCTCAACAAACTAAAAACTATTTCTTTGGCGCAAGCCTCATGGGCCTAGGGGGCGTATTGGCCGGTGGCTGTACTATTGGTGCAGGACTTTCAGGCATTTCCACCCTAGGCATTGCGGCATTTGTCGCGTTAGCATCCATCACAATAGGTGGACTTTTAGCAAAGTATTTGTCGTCTTCTCAGAGACGTAGTACTCTTGACGCCCTTGGCGCCCACTGACCGTGAATATCTGATAATCTCTTTCGCCGTTACGTATAGCTTCAACCCCACCTTAATGTGCCCGCAAAACTAGATTTTCAGCGCGGAATGATGACGCTATCTAAATATTGTTTGACTAAGAACAAAGACACCTTGCCCACAGTTATTACTTTTGCATCAGACCATCTGAAGGCGTTTAAACAACGAAGAGGTATCCCAACGGCCACCACCTAATTTTTGAACATCTTTGTAAAATTGGTCAACTAATGCCGTCACGGGCAGGCTGGCCCCATTCTCATCGGCAGTGGCCAAGCAAATACCCAAATCTTTGCGCATCCAGTCAACAGCAAAGCCATGATCAAAATGGTCTTGCAACATAGTTTGGTAACGGTTGGCCATCTGCCAACTTCCGGCTGCACCCTGGCTAATCACCTCAATTACTGCCTCTCCGTCGAGACCAGCTTTAGAGGCAAAATGCAACGCCTCCGCCAATCCCTGTACAAGGCCCGCAATAGCGATTTGATTACACATTTTGGTCATTTGGCCTGTGCCGCTATCACCAATCCGGCGGCACAGTTTAGAATAAATATTCATGACGGGCTCAGCCAAATCATAATCTTTTTGGTCACCTCCACACATAATAGATAATTGGCCACTCTCGGCACCAGCTTGGCCGCCTGATACCGGGGCATCCACAAAAGCAATACCATTTGTCTTTGCAGCCACATACAATTCACGGGTTACCGCCGCTGATACTGTGGTGTGATCCACAAAGGTGCTGCCCTCAGACATAGTTGCAAAGGCACCATCCTGGCCAAGGCAAATTGAACGCAGATCATCGTCATTGCCCACGCATGCCATAACCATCTCCGCACCATCAGAAGCTAGCGCTGGTGTAGTACCCATTAAACCAGCGTGCTGTTTCACCCACGATTCAGCCTTCGAGGAAGTGCGGTTATACACGGTGACTGAATGACCCGCAGCCATAAGGTGCCCAGCCATAGGGTAACCCATTACGCCAAGACCCAGAAATGTTATTTTTGTCATTATTTTTCCATTCGAGTTAAAGGGTATCGCACGGTTTTGCCCTACGAAGAATGCATAGGGGCCACCCAAAGCACTAAATCATATTGCGTCACGTGTTTACTTTGCCCAACTGCCCTTCTGTAGCAGCATAACAATTTTATCATAGCTACGAATTGTGGGACTTCCACCCAGTTTTGTCGATAAAAACCTAAAGCCACCAACGCCGCGATATAGAGCTGCAACAAAAGTGTCCTTTTCAACCAAAGCAACTGGAGCCTAGATAGCGGCCATAACACACTGTAAAAGAATATTAGACAAATCTATCGACGGAGCTCTATCCAACTTAAATCTACATATTTTTGTGTTAT
>TARA_B110000114_G_scaffold102315_1_pt1 | contig 12126 bp, 8 predicted proteins | sample TARA_B110000114 | Tara Oceans TARA_B110000114 (sample SAMEA4397311) | marine metagenome | biome: Polar Biome; feature: [SRF] surface water layer (ENVO:00010504); material: water (ENVO:00002006), including particulate matter (ENVO:01000060) such as... | depth 5 m
CAATTTATCAACATGTTCTTCTGTAATTATTTCCATAATTTGTATAACTTTAGGAAAAAAAACAAATACCCGTTTTTCAACATTCCTTTTTTTAAGTCATATGGGTGAATTGGATTATTTAGAATTTTTGTTTGTAAACAATAAAAAAATTGTTTATGGTTATTCCGAGTAATCTTAATAATTACAGATGAATTATGAGGGTATTTTTATAAATACAATCGTGATATTAATGGCAACACTTATCGGTTGTATTGTGGGTGCCTATGTATGGCGAGTTTGTAAGAATTTTAATAAAACAATTGAGAATGGTCATAGTGAAGAAGACGAATAAAGATACATTTATTGCACATGTCGCACACACGCTTGTGAGAATTATTTTTCGAACATAACATTATTGACCCATTGTGTCGTCCATGCCACAACTATCTAAATTGTATCCTTGAAAATAAATGTGTATCTTATAATAATGGACACATTTATCCTCGTTCTTCTGTGTGTGTGTATAATATGTGTTTGTTTTGTTTTGTTTAAAAAACATAATTGTCATGAAAAATACACTGGAGATTATGACGAAATATATGAAGAGCATATGCAAAATGGTGTTACCGACTCAGTCGTATATCAGAATGATTCAAAAGATAAAATATCAGAATCGATTAGTAAACTTAAAAACACAGTATGTAACCAGCAAAAATATTACAGTATTGATAACGAGTATGTCAACAACGCATCAAACTTATTTACAAAAGGTGAAACTGTGTTTGCGAAACCTAAAATCGCAGTTGGGGTCCATAGTGATGTAACGAATGTGTGTGAATCGTCTGAACCTGGATACGAAACAACTTTCGATTGTGGGTCTCTTTTATTGGAGACTTGTGTGGATAACTTTGATCAGGTTTCGAAGGTTATCGGTTCACGTGTGTCACAGGAAGATGATGGAGAAGTGTGCGAGTTTACAAACTGTAAATCATATTGTGACGTGAGTTTGTGCTGGTCCTTCGACGAGAAGTCTGAAGAAATTAGAAGACAAACTGTAAAAACAAACTGTATAGATTCCTCGTACGACGATACGCGCGGTGTGGGCTGTATGGACACCGTGTCCGTAGACATGTGCCCCCCAAAGATGTTTTTTCATTATTCAGAAAACGACTCTGACAATATAATTGAGGAGGAGGATTACGATCAGTCGATCGAATCCATCGACGCGGACACATACAAATGTCTTTACGAAACGAACAGCGTTGAAAAACAATTCGTGTCCGAAGAAATAGCGGAAGAATACTGTAAACAAGACGACAGTATTGTATGTAATTATCAAGAAGGCTCTGAATTCGTGAGGGTTGTTCACCCATTGTTCAAAGCAGTGTGTTCATACAAAAGCAACCAAGACTGTATCAGGGACCTCAACGACTCGTATTGCACAAATTCAAATACATATTTTGTTTTGAACGAATCCGGATATATTGGGACTGACAAGTTTGACAGTTATGACACAACTCTTGTTAAAACACAGTTAGTCGATATCGCATATGACAGAAAGCGATGTTCTGTTCCAGAAAAGTATCTTTATGAAAATGATTTATTTCCAGAGATTGTGTGTGAAGAGGAACAACACCAGTGTTACAATCTCGTCGATAGTAACATTCGCCCGGTGTTCGGCAAAACGGTTGGGGACAAATGTGTTTTTGAGAACTGCTATTCGTTTGAAGCGGCGTCCAACGCAAATCAGTTGCGTCAAATACAAAATGTTGAAATAGGCTCGAATAACCTCGAGGCGGAGAGAATCGCTAACCTGATCAATTCAATTCAAGCCGAAATTGATAATGTCGTTGTGGAAAGTGGAGTTTTTGAGGAAAGTGGAGTTTTTGAGGATTTTGAAAGCGGTGTGGAACACTTTACGGATAACAGTAATCGACAGCTCGCAGACATTAACAAAGCCCAAACCGAAATAAATTTGATGAAAAAACTATACTCTGAGCTAATTAAGAACATTCCAAAACCTCCCATCTCCAAAAGTATACTAAACGAAAACATCGAGTCTCTTTATCATCTTCGAGAACATGTTCATTCTCAGATGAAGAGTCAACTCGATCCGGATTGTGAGATAGGTGATAATAAACCTGATTTGAGATGTTCGATAACGTGTCCTTCAAAAGAAGGAATGATAATATTGAAAGACGTAGTAAATACACCGACCGGGTTCAAATGGGAAATAATGAATCGCGACGATCCGTATATACTCAACGGGATTCCAAATAATATCGATGATTACTGTAATCCTAATTTTACAGACCCGGTATTCCACAATCTTAAAAAAGGTTGATTATAAAGTAAGCGCATTCTGACGTAACATCCCTCTTCTCTTATTTAAGAGAAACTCAATTATGAAGGTATAATACCGTATCTTATGTATTTGCTGAGACATTTAGACTCGTCTCGATACTACGCCGTTACGAATGACTCCAAAAATTTACTCAGACATAAGATTGTTTGTTTTGAAAGATATGAAGATGCCATCCGTGTCGGAAACTCTATTGCGACATATAAACACAAGAACAATGAACACATGCCTATTTCCAACAAAGTATATCTGATACCAAAAGAGTATGTGTCGAGGGATGCTTTTCATGAAGATATTTTTGTAGATCATCATGAGATGGATGGTGATTTTATGAAAAAAGTTGTAGAACATAATATCGCTATCATGTATATCAATCACGTGAGTGAATCAGGTATAATCCATTCACAAAGTATTGAACAATATTCAGAAGTATTGAACATAATCACCCTGAACAATTTATTTAATTTTTAGTAACGGGTTCGTGGGGTTATTTTGTTATTTCAAATGTTTTCCTGCGTTTTTTTAGAAAACGAAATTTTTCTATATTTTATGAGACACGCGATAAATATGATATTTAAACTAATAATAATGAAGACGACAAGACCACACATGGTATGATCGAATTCCATATCGGTTCCAAACAATATATCGGTTCCAAACAATATATTGGTTCAAACAAAATATTATATCGTTTTTTATTATTATTTTATTTTTGTATAAATACTGTGTTGCTATCGACGGCAAAACACTTATGTTAACCATATTATATCGTTATGTAGATTCATTTTATAACAATAATAGCAACTATCAAAAGATGTTCTTTTGAGAACCACACCGTTCTTTTCGTAATGCATCCTTGTTTTTGGTATTATTAATTGAATTTCGTTATTGAAAATGTCGCGCAGATACTGGGTGAACATTGTGGAAGACGGCATGATGATCATGAATGGTTTATTGATTTTCTTCAGGCGTTGAAGAACTTCTTTTTTTTTTGAAAACGGAATATTTGAAACAATGACGTCACATATGTCTATTAGTTTCGTGTTATCTTCGAAAAAGTCTACATCACTTTGAATCACAGTGCATCCAAGATTGCTGAGAATGTTCCCCGATTTTCCATTTCCGTAAAACGCCTCCCACACTATTTTTTCTTTTGTGGGTAGAAACTCTTTGACATTTTCCCATAACTCTTTAGGCGTATTGTATTCGTCATCGTTATTCAATTGTTTGTAATATACCATATTAATCATAAGACGCAATAAAAATAAGAAGTATGGGACGAACTTGAACTTTAATAATATCCTTAGCGTTACATATAAGATTGATTTCTTCAGCCAAAAAAAATTGATTTAAAATAAAATATAATAACGAAATAACGAAATGATTAAATATAGTTATAGTTGTGAACGATGTGGTGAAAGGTTTATTCAAAAAAATCACTTTGATATTCATAATAGACAAAAAACACCTTGTGAAAATAATTCGGATACGTTTAAGGAACTTGTATCTACCGATTCTCTATCAGATGAAATTGAAGAATTAAATATTGAGAGAATTGTTGAAAATGAAGAAGTGAAAACAAACACAATGAATTCACAATCATTTGAATTTTCAGAATTATCTAAAAAATTAACAACAAAAATTAATAAAATTGAAAAGAAAACAAATGGTATTTTCTTCACACCACCCGAAACGATTATTGCAAATATTAAACTATTAGAACCATTTATGAGCAATATCACGACCGTTTTAGAACCATCTTGTGGTTCTTGTGAATATATATTACGATTAAAAAATATCAAACATAATCTCAATATTACAGGTATAGAACTGAACAAAATTATCTTCGAATCTATACAACAATATGAATCAGATGATATAACATTACTTAATGAAAATTATTTGAATCATAAATTTAATAAGAAGTTTGATTTAATAATAGGGAACCCACCTTATTTCGTTATGAAAAAAACCGAAGTTGATAATTCATATTATAATTATTTTGATGGAAGACCAAATATATTTATATTATTTATTATCAACTCACTTACCTTATTGAACAATAAAGGAATTTTAAGTTTTGTATTGCCAAAAAGTTTTCTAAATTGTTTGTCTTATGATAAAACTAGAAAACATATAATTAGCAACTATACTATTTTGTCCATTGTAGAATGTGATGATAGTTATATCGAAACGAAACAAGATACTATAATCTTCATTATACAAAATATTAAACCAACAAAAAATTCATATTACAGTTTGAATATTTCTGAATATACTATTTTGGGAACCATGAATAATATTAATAAGTTGAGAAAATTATACAGTAACTCTAAAACACTGTTTGATTTAGATTTTAATGTTAATGTTGGTAACATAGTGTGGAATCAATGTAAAACAGATTTGACAGATAGTGTTAATACTGATGAACCTAAAACCCACTTGATATATAGCTCAGATATTACAAATAATAAACTATGTATAAAAACATATTCAAATAAAGAAAAAAAGAATTATATTAAAAAAGAAGGGAATACTGCACCATTATTAGTTATTAATAGAGGATATGGAGTGGGCTCTTATAATTTTAACTATTGTATAATAAATGAAAATGACAATATAAATTATTTGGTTGAAAATCATCTAATTTGTATAAAATATGTTTATTCAATATCAAACGCAATGTTGATAAATAAATATAAACAAATTATTGAATCCTTTAAAAATAAAAAAACTGTTGAATTCATAAATATATATTTTGGTAATAACGCTATGAATACGACCGAGCTATGTAAAATTCTTCCTATTTATGACATTTGAAGATTACATGGATAGAATCGTAACCACACCCGATGGTCCTTTGCTTTTCCGGAACCCTATCATATAAAAATTTTTTTTTTCTATACCTCTCGACCACAACAAGGTTCTCTCATACCAAACATGTCTTCCAACGCATTATTCGTCGCTTACATCACAAACGGTATCAACGACATTCGTCGCGATATCATCAAGGAGGTTCTTGTGGAGCTCGAAAAGATCGACGAAGGGAAGTCTTGTGTTGTAGATGACCTCAAGACCAAGCTCCTCGGTATGATTTCTGTGATTAAGCCCAACAAGAACACCACCAAGGAGAAGAAGTATGTGGATGATTCAGATAGCGACTCTGTCAAGGTGCCCAATGAGAAGTATGTGGATGATTCTGATTATTTTACCAAAAAAAACCAAAAAAAAGACCAAAATGATTATAATAATGAAAAGAGAGAATGCATCTTAAAAGCAATTCTAAATGATAGTGGATTTCTTAACACAAACGATTCCACTAGATGGTTAAACAATGTGGTTCGTGAACGGGTAAAAGAATACTTTGGAATTATTGAAAATATAAGTTGTATTCGTAAAGGAGGAAGGGGTAGTCATTGTGATTTCGAATTGGAAATAAATAATACTAAGGTTCCACTTGAATTTAAATTTAACGCATCTTGTCTGGAAGAAATACCTCAATTTGTTTCTCCAATGAAACCTTCGCGATTCTGCTATGGACCTTATGGGTCTTATGAAGAATTCTTTTATGATAATTATGTTATTGAGCGTTGCAAAACCTTTAATTTATCATTACCTCCTAAAGAACTATATTTGAAACAGATACATGGCACGAACCCTGAATGTATAAAAGAGCATGTTACCAAAAATTCTAAAGGGCGGAAACGTTCTGAAGGGCATACTGCTGATGATATTAAGTTTCATGAAAATTGTAAAGAATCGTCACTAAATAGTATACATACATACATTCAAAAAACTAATATCGATAAAGACAAACTAACAGAATATTTGTTAGAAACACAACTTATAAATCATAAAGAAAAAGTATATATGTTATATAAAGATAGGTGTATCAATTTTGCAACAATCAATAAAGATACTTTCATAATTACAGAAATAACAAAACATCAAAGTAAAAAAGGGGGTTATTTCGTTGGTTGGGACGCAAAAACCAAATCTGGTAGAATTCTAAGAATTTTATTGAGATGGAAGAATGGTAATGGGATTGCTTTTACTGGTCTTCAAATATCAATTCGAAAACCATAAAAAATTGAAAAATACATTTATAAAAATACATTTATAAATTTGAAATACTTATCAGATAATGGGAACAGTATCTCGCATATTCCACATAGCGGATTTGCATATCCGCCGAGGAAACCAAACCGAATCAAGATACTTGGAATACTCGAATGTTTTCCAACAAGTTGTTGTTGAAATTAAAAACAAAATAATACCAGATGAATCTATTTTGGTTATTTGTGGTGATATATTTCATCATAAACTACAGATTTCACCACCTGGAATATTGTTGTTCAACACATTCATCGGCGACCTTTCAAAATTGTTACCCGTTTTTATCATTCAGGGAAATCATGATTTACTTCAGGAAGACAATGACGAATCGCATGATATTATCGAAGCCATTTTGAAGAACAACCCATATTCGAACGTGAAATATTTGAAAAAAACAGGATGTTTTGAGTATCAAAACATAAATTTCGGCGTAGTGTCGATTCAGGACATGTTGAATATCGGTGGTTCGAGTGGTATGGTTGACGCATTGCCAACCTTTCCGGAACCGCACCCAACCAAATTGAATATTGCGCTATCGCACTGTACCGTAAAGAATTGTTACATGCACAACTATACCAAACAGACACACGGGGTCCCTATCGAATGGTTCAAAGGGTATAAACTCGTATTGTTGGGTGACGTTCATCTCCAATCCACAAAATATAATGAAAAAAATGATATATATTATGGATATCCCGGGTCTCTTGTGCAACAAGATTTTGGAGAAAGCGTTTTCAATCACGGGTATTTGTGTTGGGACATTGATGGGGGCGAAATTCGAGTTTCAAAGCACCATGTCCGAAACGAGCACGGAAAAGCAAACATAAAACTGGAAAACGCAGAGTTGGTTATCAACGGTGAAAACTACATTTCGATACAGAATTTTTTGAAGTATGAAAATAAACCAACACATATTCACGCTCGGATGTATATCAAGGAAAACGCGGTGTCTGTTCGAAATTCTTTAATTGAAGAATTTTCTAGCCACGGTATTCGTCTTAAAATCGATACAATGAGCCCACAGCTCGCGTTACCGGCATTGGTAGATGACCATCGGTCGGTGGATATCCCCGCACTGAATTCGATTGATACCGTCTTTGAATTTGTGGAAACACAGATTGATCGAGACTTGGTTAAATCTAACCCGGATTGGAAGAAATTCGTTGTTTCGAAAGAAAATTTCAAATTACAGCCACCCGATAATTTACCCGATATTATCGCATCTAAGATTCGAGAGAAGAACACAAAAATCCAAAAGATCATCGAGGAATCTAGCCGGAAAATCGATACCTCGACCGGGACAAATGTGTTAAGTATCAAAAAAATCAAATTCGACTGGATACTTTCTTACGGTCTTAAAAACGTGTTCGAATTTGACAATGGTCGCATAGTTCTTATTAACGCACCAAACGGGTATGGAAAGTCGGCATTCTTCGAGTGTATTCTACTTGGGTTGTTTGGGGAACCTATCCCATCACGATACAACAAGGCGTCGTCGATTTCGATTATAAACAAACAAAAACCGGTCACCGCCGACTCTGCGAATATTGTTATGGAGTTTTCAATCAATGAAAACCAATTCAGAATTCACAGGAAGTTTATGGAGGCGTCCGATGCAAAGAATGTTGTTCGCCTCCACTGCAAAATTGTCGAATTGTTTTGCAACGGCGAGAGAATCAAAACTGGCGCGAATGTCGTCAATAAATATATCGAGGACCACTTGTGCAGTGTCAAGGACTTTTTGCTTGCGACAATGGTAACTCAAAATTCTGATAACGACTTTTTCCGTTTGAAAGTTACGGAGCAGATAAACTTGCTCGACAGCGTTCTCAACATCGAGCATGTCAACGAGTTGTGTGAAAATATGAAACTGGCGAAAAAGGAATACAAAGATGTGAAAAATCACATCGACACGTTCGTCAACGCATCCAGACCAGAACATGTGAACGTCGACGAATACTCGGGTCTGGAATCTACGCATAATTCATTAACCAAACGTGTTGAAAATTTGACCAGTGAAGTGGACTCTCTGAAGATGATATGCAACCTGGTCATTCCTGAAAAGTATATGCAATCAACAAGAAAAGATAAACCGGAAACTTCCCCGAGTGTTCTGAAGGAACTCTTGCACGACGTGGAAAAACAGATTAATATTTTAAATTTCGAGGATACCCCGTGTGTATTTACCGATGCGAAGGAAATAACTATCGAACAGTTTTTAGAACACACGGACGTCAAGTATTCCAACATCCACTACAATTGTCGAACATCTATCAGAGAAACTATCGTATCATTACGAAGACTGCGCGAAATGGTTATGGAGGTGTCTGAGAACATTGAACTCCACGAAGGTTGGAAACCAAAAGACATGGTGCCGATAGATGGATTCAATATCTTTCAAAAGAAGTTCGATACACACCTTTCAAAATGTGAGAACTGGTTGAAAGGTTATTCAGAAATACCAACGGAACCGGTCATGTGTTTGAGCGAGGTGAACAGATTGGTTGAGGAACTTAGGGAATGTGTCGACGAGAGTCTGTTCAAACTGTCTGACGAGGATATTATTAAACGCGTGGAACAATTAAAGACATACCTCGCCAAGCGAGTTGATGCGTTAAGTGTTTTCATAAAACCCGAGGTATCTTTCGATATTTCTCACGAATTTATCAACGGTAAGGAAAAACCTACCATGGTGTTTGCTGGCGGGTGTTGGGCGTGTGAGGAAAACTCTAAAATTATGAAAAAAGAGGACGACGTTTCATTTCACACAAAAAATTTAAAGTCGTGGAAAAGATATAACAAATACGAAGAACGTAAATCGGAAATTGAAGACGTTGAAGAGGGGTTGAAACAGTTGGAGAACCTACCGACATACAAAAAACAGCTCGACGTGTATCAAAACATAATAGAGCAATGTCTCACATGGGATAAATACAACAAATATAAAGAGATTTTCGAACACCATGTGTCGTTAATGAAAGAAAACGACGAATGGGTTACTGTTCTACCGTCGATCAAGCGTTTCGAAAAGTGGAAGGTAGAATCTACCACGCTGACTGAATCAAAATTGTCGCTGAATCAGAAAATATCGGACACACAACATTTGCTCGAGGTGTCCCACGAATATCAGCAAAGGTCAAACACATTAATTGACTTGTTGGGTAAAGAGAAAACTTACTATTATGATATATCGTATTATGTTGCAAAGGCGAACGCATCGGCCCACGAACTAAGCAGCTGCCTACGCCTCGAAAAGGATCTCTATGTGAAACTGGCCACTCTTCGCGAGCATGTCGATAAAACAACATTATTCACCATACAAGAAACCCTTCTACACGATTTTTCTCAAGAACTGTCTTCGAATATCGGACTTTTCGACCATTTGATCCACGCGTTGAAGAAATTCAAGTCATGGGCTTATAACGATAAACTACTTCCCGTCATCGTATCGAAGACAAACGAAATCGTTGGTTCAATGTTCAGTGATCGAAACCTTAAACTGTGCTTCAGTTTTTCGGAAAATGTTATTATCTGGTCAGTTATCGACGAGGGTAATCGGGTAAATATTGAAAAGCTCTCGGGTGCCCAGTCGTTCGCGATGAGCTTAAGCTTCCGACTGGCACTTTCGTTTATCGGTATTTCGAAGTTTCGATGTAGTCAATTATTCATTGACGAGGGGTTTTGTAGCTTTGACCAACACAACCTCCAGCAGATTCCAAACTTGATGGCCAATTTAAAGCTAATGTTCGAAGAAATAATCATAGTGACTCACCTGAGCGAAATTAAAAAGTCGGCAAATATCGTGGTGAACATTGCTAGGGAAAATTCCACCAGCATTTTAAATCATACATTATCAAAAGATGGCGAATGATGAAAAAAATAAGAAAAGAACCATCAACCACCTTTTGCAAGGAAAACGAAAAACAGTTACGGACGCGGTCATCCAGAAATACAATTGGACGATAGATGAAATGGAAATTCTGAAGCCGTTTATTGAAGTTTTAGATCATACAATTGAAACAGAGGATGACTCGGGTGTAGTGTATAAAAAAACCATCGTAGACATAATAGAAGGAATAGAGAACAAATACACAAAGAAAACGTACATGTCCCGTGTAAATGCGCTCATCAAACTACTCGATGTGAAAAACGAACGATTTTCTGATATTTTTCAACCCAATCTTATCGAACTCATTAGCGACAAATACAGAGACTCGACGCCTTATTACGGGTTCCTTCTTTACATCGTTTCGAAATGCCCAAAATTGAACGAAATTGTTCCGATAGAAACTGTTCGTGCGATGAAGGCTGTATTCGAGCAATCAAAAAACAAACAATACGCAAAATATTTAGAAGACCGTAAACAACAGCTCGACTATGAAAAGGTTTATAATCATATTTTCGAAGTTCAAGACAAACTAAAAACTTCAGAATATGGTTCTATGAAGCATGTCATTTCGACCTTATACACTACCGCGTTATACGACGATGATTGTAAAATCCAAATGAATCCAAGAAATTACTTTATCGATGTCAAATTGGTCGACGACGACACACACATGACGAACAAGGAAAATTTCTACAACACCGAAACGGGTCGATTTTTGCTCAATAACTACAAAACGTCGGGGATCTATGGGGAATATGACGTATATTTTACACAAGACGTGCGTGATATTATCAAGCGTTCGTTGGTTCTGAAACCCAGACAGTTGCTCGTTGAGAAAGTGAACGGTGGTATTTATGAGAACAACTCTCTATCCGAGATGATAACGCGTATTCTTACATATAATATCGACACGATTCGTAAATCAATTGAGTCGTATGAAGTAAACGTGAAAAAAACATGCCGATTACATTTAGCTAATGTTTCCAGGCATTCTATTCTCACTCAAGAAATTTCGTATCTGGCGAAATGAAAACAGATATTTTGAAGTATGAAAATTGAAAATGATATTTTTTTTAAATGTTCCACCTACATAACTATCTATGGCGAACGAACTTATTGAACTCGGTGCGTAGCTCTGGATGAAATGCTAGAATACGTTCTCGGATGTTCTTCGTCATGTTGTTAAAACGCTCCGGGCAACGTCGTCCGTCGAAGTAGTCGCTTATCGCAGCGATCATCATGTTGACGACCACCGGGCCGCACGTGCCGTGGATATTCGCCACGCATTCTTTTGCTGCGCGACGTAGTGCCTTGTCGGCCAGTCGTGCCGAAAACCGTTGTCCGAGCACAGGGTTCTTCTTGATGAGCACCGCCATTTAGACAGATGGGTGTCAGAGATTTGTGAATTGTGATTTTGTTTTTTGAAATTTGTGAATTTGTGAATTTGTGAAATTTGAAATTATTCCGTATATTTGTACATTTGTACTAAAAAAACACGACTTTACGACCGTTCAAATTCATGGGATGTTCTGCAAGATTATCATGGTTAAATATCGACGATACCACAAGTGTCTTCTGTGAAAAAGAGGTTCTAGAATATTATGTTGATTGTTAAGGATTGGTAAAATATAAAGCAAATTGTATCCTAAGGAAATTTATGAATTGAATACATAAATTTTGATGAAAAAAATTATTAAATAAAATTTGTTAAAAAGATAACTATTCAAAGGTTCCTCAAAAATCTCATCAAACATGTCTTCCAACGCATTCGTTTCTTACA
>TARA_B110000114_G_scaffold87919_1_pt1 | contig 11834 bp, 10 predicted proteins | sample TARA_B110000114 | Tara Oceans TARA_B110000114 (sample SAMEA4397311) | marine metagenome | biome: Polar Biome; feature: [SRF] surface water layer (ENVO:00010504); material: water (ENVO:00002006), including particulate matter (ENVO:01000060) such as... | depth 5 m
TCCAAATTAAGACTGAGGACCTAAATGATGTAACCGTGACTTTTCGCATTATCGCGAGCTTCCTGAGATAACTTAGTACGATCCCATTGTTTTCCCCATTCAGCTTTCACCTTGACATTACCCGCGCCGACTATTTTACGGACCGCCTTTTCTGCATCATTCTTAATTAGATCCATAGCAGGGCAGCCGATGCACGGGAAAACTAGTCCGACTTCGATATCACCATCGGCGTTAATAGCTACTCGCCCAATCATGCCCATATCATTTAGATTGACATTCATATGGGGATCCATCACATTTTCCATGGAATCTATTACGTCTTGCTTTACGATTGCCATAAAAAGCTCCCCCATTCTTCACGCTGTAAGCGCTCATAAACTGCAGGACGCATGGGGCCGCCGATTTTAAATTCATTGATAAAAGTATCCCAGTCGCTTTCTTCACGAATCCATTCTTTTTTGTCACGATCAAATAACATGGGAAATGGTTCATCAAAAACCCATTCTTGAGCTTCATCGTTAAAGTGCGCCGGCACTTCAAGTCCAACTCGCCGCGCAAAAAGGCAGGCCGATTTAAGCCATTTGCCACGCATAGTGTCATTAGACCATTTACGGATGCCGTAAGTTAGCTGGTCTGGATGTCCTTTAAGATGATCTGGTCGGCCATACCAATGATAGCCCCACGGGAAAATCCATTTAACTGCATCCTTGACCATTTGCTTCGTCTCTTCCGAAAAATTCATAAAATATTCCGTCCACATAGCGCCATGACGAAAATGAAATGCTTCTTCAAAGTTCACCTTGCGCAATGTCCGCCGATAGGGCGCGAAGCTACAATGTAGCTCGATATCCCATGTGGTGAAGCGTCCTGCCCGGTCCAAAAATGCCTGAGCAACAACAAACTCGACATAATTACTAATCGGGAACTCCATAATTGGTAGCGACCAATAGCTGTTTGGGTCTACTTCAAAAGACTGCTCCTGCATGCTGAAACCGAACCGCTCCCACAACATACCCTGTTGGTGAGCATGCCCAACCTCATCCTGAATGCTGCCTGCCACTGCTATTTTGGCGCCAAGATCGGGGCAGGTGCGGAATGCGGTTTGCGCCCAGGTCAATACCGTCACTTCTCCTTGTGCTGCAATCGCAAGTGTGCGCTCTAGAACAGCGCGATAACGTGGTGTCATGTCGGCCAGATCTTCGATTAACTGCCCGCTATTAATGCGTTCTAGCAATGCTTTCTCAGCGGCTTCACCATCTAGTTGTATGGCCTGTTGGGTGCTGCTCATGCTAGGCTCCTTTAATCTGAGTTATTTTTATTGGTGGTCGAGAAACCCCCGTAAATTGAGGAAAAACTATAAGCAATGTCGGCGTGGATGTTACTATCAAATGAGGCAATTCACCGGTCTAGTGGGCTAATTAAAAGCTCTAGGTTGTGACTGAAGGCCCTCGGGCGAAAATCTTGTTAATATCGCGATCATTGTTGTTAGCGGCTGTTGGGTTTACTACGTGCCGTAATACTATTAATTATAGAGTTTGTTGTTATGCCCAAAATGATATGGCGTATCGATTTACCTGTCGATACTCTGACAAATCAGTAAACCTCAGAGACACGGTAAGAAACCAACATATCCTTCTGGACTGATCGAATATGAATGATTTAACAAACAAGGGACCTTTGTCTGGGTTTCGATTTATAGAGATTGAAGGTATTGGTCCTGCACCTTTTGCTGGCATGATGTTGGCCGATATGGGTGCTGACGTTATTGTTGTCGAGCGAACCGACGGAAAGGCTGATGCCACTACTGACTTTGGTTCGACAGATATTCTTAAACGCGGAAAACGGTCAATTGCGGTAGATTTGAAGTCGGAGGCTGGGAGAGAATTAGTATTAAAGTTGATCGAGTCCGCCAATGGCTTGATCGAGGGTATGCGGCCCGGTGTTATGGAACGGTTAGGTCTGGGCCCGGAGGTTTGCCTACAACGTAATCCTGAGTTGGTATATGGCCGTGTTACTGGCTGGGGGCAGGATGGCCCCATGGCCCTGAGGGCTGCTCATGACATAAACTACATAGCGCTTTCAGGCGCTCTATGGTATTCAGGCAGACCAGGTGAACCCCCGTTTGCACCACCTACATTGATAGGTGATGTTGGTGGTGGTGCGTTGCATTTGGTTGTCGGTTTATTGGCAGCCGCACTTAATGCGAAGAAGACACATTGTGGTCAGGTAGTAGATGCCAATGTGGTTGACGGTTCAGCGAATATGATGAACCTAGTGTTGAGTCTTATAGCTAGTGGGCAGGGCAGTTTTAGCCGCGGTCAAAGTTTGATCGACGGACCTCATTGGTTTGATAGCTATCGTTGCAGTGACGGCCAATTTATCACCGTGGGTTCGTTAGAGATCAAGTTCTATAAAACTCTATTGGTGGCCCTAGGTTTGGAGCAAGACCCTGTTTTTCAAGAGCAGTATAACTCGGTTCTTTGGCCAGGGCAGAAAGAGCGATTGACCGAGATTTTTCTGAGTCGGACGCAAGCGCAGTGGGTGGAGATGTTTGGCGAGTCAGATGCCTGTTTTGCTCCAGTGCTTGATCCTCGACAGGCCATGGAACACTCTCACAATCAGGCACGTGGCTTTTATTTTGAGCGTGATGGCATTTTGCAGGCCGCTCCATCCCCACGTTTCTCCGTCACGCAAAAGTCTAGTATTGGGAATATTTCCCCGCGTGGCGCTAATACCAGGGCGATCATGACTGAGCTAGGCTTAACTGACGTGGAAATTAAAAAACATTTAGAGGCTGGCCTCTGCCTACAAAGTAATGACTGATCACAGAGAACTTTGATTGTTTTCCTTACGTGGTGTTAAGCGATGCGCGGTAATCTCGTGGAGAAACGCCAGTCCAGCTCTTAAATGCTCTTGAGAAGTTGCCGTAATCAGAAAAACCTAATAAATAAGCAATTTCTGGCATAGGGATCCCTTTTCTGAGATATTCTTTGGTCATGTCGAAGCGAGTCTGGTTAAGGATTTCTTTATAGCTAGTGCCAGCGCTTTCTAATTTGTTATATAGCGTCCGCGGACTGACATTCAGTGCACTAGCTACAACCTCCTTGCCTGCTTTACATTGAGGTAAGAGTTCTATCAGAGCTGTTGCCACACTTGAAGGGAAATCGGAACGATCCAGCTTACGCAGATACTCTATTGTTAGCTCTTCATAGAGCTTTGCCAGCGCAGGGTTAGCCGTTGGCAGTGGCTTTTTCATGTCCTCCAAAGCCAATACCAATGTGCTTTCAGGGGTGTCAAAGATGACCTTACATCCAAAAAATTGCTCGTATCTTGCGACGTGCCCGATAGGTTCAGGTCTGCTTAGCTCGACCCTTAATGGTTTGTAGTCAGCCGCATAACCCATGTGCAGAATTTTCATTGTTATGGAGGCCCAGCCATCGACTCTTAAAGGCGCAATATCGAGGTCGGTTGATAAATGTGAGACAAGACTCAGGGTGTCACCATCCGGCTTTAATGTGAGAACATCTTTATTACTAATCAACCGATAGTAACGAATATAGTGGTTAATTAGATCTTGCAGTGTTTCGCTTGCCAGCATGGCAAAGCCGAGAGAGTTAAAGGTCGTTGGATGGACATAATCGTGTAATTTGAGCCCCAAGCATGGATCATTGCTTGCGTCTTGCGCCAGCCTTGCTAAATGATCCATTTTATCAAAGGGAAGACGAAAGCTAGGATCATGAATCAAATCAGCGTCAATTCCTGCTTGAGTCATCAGTTTATCGGCATCAATACCCTCAGCCACTAGAGTTTGATGGATTACTGTCGCTACGGAGCCAATGGTATGAAGATTTATCACATTAACGCGCCTGTAAAGTCCCAGCGTTTGGTCACTTCCAGACCATTGGATTGCAAAGTTCAACAATTTTGTATGTATAGATTATAATTATGGCATATTAAAATCAAAGGGTTATATGTTTTGTTAAGAACATTGACCATTATTATATGCACTTTTTCTTGGCGTAGAATTTCTGATACTAAAGAGAATGACAAATCTATTGCCTAGATTGATATTCACATTATGCCACCAAAATATAAATATAAGTATAAGGTAAACCTATATTTGGCTTTACTAGATAAAAGTGTATTGGAGAAATAATAAAATGAATCAATTTTTTTGGGGAAAATTTATTTAACTCCATATTGACATGGGCGAACCGAATGGTGCTAATCATTGTCTTATGCCACTTCTCATGTGTATTTGACGCTAAATACGCTAATCAAATTAAGCTCCCCCACTAATTAAATGTGACTGGTATTCCGAGATATATGACAAGTTATTAAAAATAAGTTGTGCAACACTTCTTCTAAATCAGGGAGATTGCTTGTTGCATCGATACTTGATTATTCTCGCGATAATTACAATGACAAACAGAGACGATGGAGTTAATGATCATGAAAAAGTTCCTTAAAAGTAAACTTGCAATTGTTTTAATGATGCCTGCAATAGTATCGGTGTCATCGCTTACTTATGGCCAAGACAACCTGCAGCTTGAAGAAATAATAGTTATCGCTACAAAGCGCGCTCAGAGCACTCAGGATATTCCTTTGTCACTGCAGACAGTTAGCGGTGATACTATGGATAAAATGATGATTACTGACTTTTCGGAGTTACAAAGCACCATTCCCAGCTTAAGAGTTGGATATGGTATCACTACTGAGACTGTTGTCATTCGAGGGCTTGGCTCCGGTGCCGAGCGTTCGTTTGAACAATCCGTTGGTATGTTTATCGATGGGTTCTATATGCCACGAAGCAGACAGTATCAATCACCATTCTTTGATGTATCACAGGTGGAGGTCGCCAGAGGGCCACAGTCGGTGGTGCATGGCCTCAATTCTACTGCCGGTGCGATTAGTGTGGTGAGTAATAGGAGTATGCCTGGTGACCCATTTTCTGCAGATATTATGCTTGATACTGAGCTTGAGCATGGCGGTGAATCTACGTCAATTGTTTTAGGTGGTGGTATAAGTGATAATTTTGGTTTGCGCGTTGCGGGTAAATTCTCTGATCGTGATGGTTATTACAAAAATACATTTACTGGAGAAGATGAAGGCGACACTGAAGACTCACTTATTCGAGTGACCGCTGTATGGCAAGTTACCGATTCCACTAGCTTGACGCTTAAACATGAGTCAGCAGAAAGGGAATCTTTTGGTGATCAGGGTGAAATATTTTCTTTCGCTGCAGGCGATGTATTAGAGCCAAATGACAATAAATTGAATTGGCAGCGTTCAACCAACGGCTGCTTGCCCGATCGAAGTGGATTTTCATCAACAATGGACGTCACTGGCTTTTATGAGCTACCTTGTTCTGGGCAAAAAACCGATTTACAAACCACGGTTGCCAATCTTGAAATTAATCTAAAAAACCATGTTGTAGCGATCATGGCGGGCCGTTCTGAATTTGAATATGACGTTTTGGTTGATCTTGATACCACTGCAGACTCTTTTGTAGATGCATCGATTGACGAAAATTTTGAACAAGACGCTGTCGAAATTCGTCTCACCTCAAATAAAGGTGAAACTTTTGATTACATGGTTGGCGCTTACTACCATAATTGGGAGCTCTATAACCAGCAGCCAGGCGTATATGGACCTGCACTTTATGGCGGATTGTTAGCTGGGGTTGGTCCATACTTTCCGGTAGACGTTGCGATTTTTACAGACTCGCAATTCGAGCAAACTTCAAAAGTCACTAGTCTGTTTGCTCAGGGTACATGGCAAGCTAGCGACGATGTTCGGATAACCGGTGGACTACGTTGGATTAATGAGGAGAAAAGCTCAACTTATAACTCTCTCTGTGATCTAGCCCTTATTCCATCAGACAGTATTCTACCACAGGCATTACCTGGTCCATTGAATCTGTGTAACACCAATCCAGCCTCATTGGGACTTTCTGTTGAACGCAGTAGCGACAATGTTCTTCCTGAGATTGCTTTTCAGTGGGATGCTAATGATAACGCTATGATTTACGGTAAATATGGTGAGAGCGTGAAAGGTGGTGGTTTTACCTCATCACAGCGTAATCCTGCCTCTGACTGGTCCCCCGCTGACCAAGAATACCAAGATGAAAACGCAACCGGTATTGAATTGGGCATCAAGTCTCGCTGGATGGATGATCGTCTAGAGGTAAATGCCGCAATATTTGACACTGAATTTGAAGACCTGCAGGTAAATACCTTTACCCCAGTTGGTGGCGTCATTGTTCAAAATGTTACTAATGCTGCGAAAGCGAGTTCGTCGGGTTTAGAGGTTGATTTTCGTTATGCTGCAAATGAGTGGCTACAATTGGGTGGCGCTTGGTCCCTCCAAAATGTTGAATATGGTTACTTTGCTAACGGAACTTGCAGCGTCGAAAGCGGCTTAGCGTCACCTTGTGACCTGTCAGGTCGACCATTGCCAAACGCTCCAGACTGGGCGGGTGTAATATACGCAGACATTACTTCAGCTATTTCAGACAATATAAACTTTGTGGCTAATCTGAGTGTTTCACTAAGCGATGAACACTACACGGATGGTTCACTTGAACCTGCTGGTTTGCAGGATAGTTGGACTAAGATTGATGCCAGAATCGGAGTTGAATCCTCTGATGGCAAGTGGAGCCTAGCATTAATTGGCCGAAACTTAGGCGATGAAACGGTATTGTCACAATCCCAATCCTTTTTCGACAACTTTCTTCGACCAACTTATTTGGGTTATCTAGAGCCTCCACGAAGAATCTACCTGCAAGCCCGTTATCGGTTTGGTGGGTAATAGTTTCAATTATAAGGTTTGAGTGCTTTTTAAAAGAGGTGACATGTGCCACCTCTTTTTTTTGTTTTACTATTAAGGATACTGAATTTGTGAAATAGGGTTTAGCATGACGGCACTTATCAAGCAGTTTCTTCGCCAGATGGCTATAGGGCTTACTTTTGTGTTTACAGGTGCACGGGTATTGATGTTAATCACCTTCGGCTCGTTAGTTACAGCGGATGGCTTGTTATCCCAAAAAGATCTAGGCCTATATGACAGTTGGCAGCGAAAATCTCTCTATATTCCAATGCGTGATGGTATTCAGCTCGCCGTTGATTACTATCAACCGACGAGAAATGGAGAGCTCCACACTGCACCTTTACCTGTGGTCTGGCGGTTTAGTCCCTATGGTCGTTACGTTAATGATAATCCAAAAAATAAAAACCAGATCAGTCAACGTAGTTTAGGTACTTTTAATGGACCTGAAGTTTTTGAGAACTTATTGCGGAATGGCTATATCGTTGCAGAAGCGGACGTCCGAGGCTATGCCGGGTCTTACGGAACCAATCAGCTATGGCTAGGGCCTCAGGAAGGCAGGGATGCTCATGACATAACCGAATGGTTAGCCGAGCAATCGTGGAGTAACGGTAACATAGGTATGCTGGGCCTTTCTTACCTAGCATCGGTGCAATATTTTGCGATGGCAGAAAAGCCACCGCATCTAAAAGCGACATTTGCGGCGATGGGTCAATTTGACCACTTTGACACTTTTAGTTCAAATGGAGTCCCTCGGGGAGACTTACCAGCTTATTGGAGGTTAATCAGAGCAAACCTAGATATGGGCCAAGGCGCTAGAGTGGATGCAGATACCGATGGCGTGTTACTCCACCAAGCGACGCGAGACCATTATGGGAATCGCGACCTTCCTGATCAACTACGTGGCTTAGAGTTTCGTGACAGTGTCGATCTTATCAGCGGCGATCAGCATCATTTGGACGCTAGTCCTTGGGGGAAATTGGGAGAAATAGAAGAATCCGGTATTGCTATTTACCACTTTACAGGATGGTTTGATGCCTATGGAAAGGATCAATTACTCTACTTTGCCAACTTAAGAAATCCACAAAAACTGCATGTTGGGCCTTATTTTCATACGGATAGTTTTGGGATAGATATTCAGGAGGAGACGCGACGATGGTTCGATCACTGGCTAAAGAAAATTGATACCGGAATGATGAACGAACCGCCAATTCGCTATTTTGTAGTGGGTGAAGAGCCGGAATTTGGCTGGAAGTCGGCTACTCAGTGGCCTTTGCCTCAAGAAGTGCGCGAGGAATACTTTTTTACTCAAGGCAAGACGGGCACTGTTCAATCAGTTAATGATGGTTCTCTCTCTGTTATTCCTATTTTTAGCGATGTAGGCAAAGACCTTTATCTGGTTGACCGTGGCGTATCCTTGGGGTCATTTTTAGCACGAAATAATGGCGTAATGAGAGAATGTGGCGAAAAATTCAAAGTTGATAAATCCTGTTATCTAAATTCTGGCTATCCAGATTTGTCTGAACGCTATGATGCGAAAGGTCTTACATATACCAGCGGAAAACTGGTAAAAGATATGGTTATTGCGGGTCACCCTGTGGTACGTTTGTGGGTAACTGCAAATACAGATGATGCCGATTTTTTTATCGTTTTGGAGGAGGTTGAGCCAGACGGTACTTCTCACTTTGTAACGACTAATGCAGTTCGAGCATCACATAGAACGGTTAATAAAGCGCCCTTTAACAATTTGGGACTTCCTTGGTTGGGCCACTTCAAAGCCGATGCCAAAATGCTGACTAGAATGCCGTCAATAATTGAATTAGATTTGAAGCCTATAGCCAATTTGTTTGATAAGGGTAATCGTATTCGAGTTACGATTACTGGTGCTGAGGCGGAAGAGGGTGATGCTAGTCCTTTAAGTGGGAATCGAGAATTTACCATCTATCGAAACAAGAAATATAGTTCATCAATTGATTTGCCTGTGATTCCCTTGACGATGCACGCTGAGTATTAACACAGGCGGCCTAGGCACTGAAATTGAGCCGCTAGAAAAATTTCAAATTCATGAAGGCCGCCGGACCTATGCTAGCCTAAATGCTTAAAGTTGTAGGTGACGTGGAATGACAAATCTATTGCCTAGATTGATATTTCTAATACTTCATCAAAATATAAATATATATCGTTGCCAGATGACTTGAGGTTCTGCATTCAAGTCATAGGGATAAATTATCCTAATTCAGCTCCGCTTAGTGGCTACCTGAATATATACGTAAGCTAAATAAATGGAGACGCAAGTGCGGTCCCTCACGTTGGGTTTTTAATATAGAGGTAACTATGCAAGGTTCACAAACTAAAAGTATCCGTAAGGTTGCGCTCACTTCTTTAGCTGGTACAAGTATCGAGTGGTATGACTTCTTTCTCTATGGGACTGCGGCAGCTATTATTTTTCCGAAAGCGTTCTTCCCTGCAGATATGCCTGCGATGATTGCTTTAATTGCATCATTTAGCACTTTTGCCGTAGGGTTTTTAGCTAGGCCATTAGGTGGAATTGTTTTCGGTCATTTTGGTGATCGTGTCGGCCGTAAAAAGACTCTTGTAACCGCATTAATGATAATGGGGATCTCAACTACGCTTATTGGTTTTCTTCCGACCTATGACACCATTGGCTATATAGCGCCTTTAATTCTCGTTCTTTTGCGGTTTGCGCAGGGTCTGGCTATTGGTGGTCAATGGGGCGGCGCTATGCTTCTAGTGACGGAGAGCGCGCCTCCAGATAAACGAGGCTGGTATGGCGCCTACGCCCAAGCTGGCGCGCCCATTGGAGTAATCTTAGCTAATCTAGCGTTTCTTGGTGTTAGCGGAAGTATGACCGAAACAGCATTTTTGGACTGGGGTTGGCGAATTCCTTTTGTTGCCAGCATCCTCCTTGTTTGTGTCAGCTTATATCTTCAATTGAATCTTGAGGATACGGATGCTTTTAAAAAATTAGCAGCTAGTCAGTCCGCGGAGTCTAATGCTGATAAACCTACTCAAAGATCACCTATTATTGAAGTATTATCTCGTCACCCTGGACGTATTTTTCTCGCCGCGGGTGCCTTTCTTTCTATCCAGGTCACATTTTACATTTTGATTGCGTTTATTATGGCTTACGGGGTCAACTCGCCAAGCGTCATGCTGTCGCGCGATACTATGCTGACGGCTGTTTTAATAGGGGCGATGGTGATGATACCCTCTCTATTTTGGGCTGCCGGCATGTCAGATCGCGTCGGCCGAAAGCGCGTTTATACTTGGGGCGCGGTTCTGTCGGGTGCCTGGGCCTTTGCTTTATTTCCACTAGTTGATACAGGCAATATAATTGTAGTGACGGGTGCAATCAGTGTCGGTCTAGCTTTTGTCGGCATGCAATACGGCCCGCAAGCAGCCTTTTTTACCGAGCTTTTTAGTACAGATGTTCGCTATTCAGGCGCGTCACTCGGCTATCAAATAGGCGCTATTTTAGGTGGAGCACTGGCTCCGAGTATCGCCGTCATGCTTTGGACTACCTATGGCGTTGTCTATGTTTCGGTCTATATGGCATTAGCAGCGATAGCGACTGTCGTCTGTATTTCTATGCTATCTGAGACATCAGGAAAATCCTTGGATTAGTTGAGTGCGACTAACGAGTCGCGACTCGATTAACCGAGGGGTAACAAAATCGATTGACTTACTTTAGGGCGGTATTAAACAAATGGATCTAGGGTTGATGGGAAAAGTAGCTTTGGTGACTGGGGCGGCTTCTGAAAAAGGTATTGGCGCCGCTATAGCACGGGGGCTAGCAGCGGAAGGGGTTATTGTTGTATTGACAGACATTGCTGATGGCATTGACGAAATAGCCAGTGATATTTGTACAGCAGGTGGGCGAGCTATTGCCTTAAAGGGTGATCAATGCAGAGATGAGGATGTCGCGCAGATAGTAATAAAAGTTGAGAGAGAGCTTGGCGGCATAGATATTTTGATTAACTCGGCCGCCATCACTAATAATCTGGGATCTATAATTAATATGGATCCGCAAAAATGGCGAAAAGAGATAGATGTCAGCCTCACGGGGCCCTACTTGTGGGTTAGATCAGTGTTGCCATTGATGCGTCGTAATGGATGGGGTCGGATAGTCAACATTTCTTCCACAAATTCAATTTTAGGGCAGTCTGGGGTGCCAGCTTACGTGGCGGCTAAAGGAGGTCTTAATTCGCTTACCAAGCAGGTGGCATTGGAGTCAGCAGCCAAAGGAATTACTTGTAATGCGTTGGTTTTGGGGTTGGTTGCAACCGAGATCTACCAGCGGGGCTCTTTTGATAAGAATGTTGTCCAAAAAATGCTCAATGCGGTGCCGATGAGTCGAATGGGTACAACGGAAGAGGTAAGTAGTGTTGCTGCTTTTCTTTGTTCTCATCAAGCCAGCTTTATTACAGGTGCCTTAATAACTGTTGACGGCGGAATGAGCCTAGGGACTTAGCCGTAGATATAAACTAAAAATGTATCCGCATACCAATTAGTTCGTCGTAATGAATTAGAGGACATATGAAAATGAAACATCTAAAGGACATACAAATGGGGTACTTAAAACATTTACTTCACGCGTTGAGGCTGGCAGGTATCTTGGCTATTCATGGGTTTTTCCCATGGATTTGGGAAAACAAGGCTAGTGAGGAGTTAAACAAACGAAATATACAAGAACCTTAGTTAATAGCCATGTACTGAACTATCATTGAACCAATTCACTCAAGCGTACTGGTAATACTAGGGTAGAGCAGGAGTCCCTTCTGACAAAAGGGGGGGTACCCCCGGGGTAGGGACGGCGTATCTGAGAATTGGGGTTTTGTTGTAGGGGTTTTTGAAATTTTCGTGGGACACTCATGGGACACTAGCCTACGTTTAACCACAACAAGCCACATCAATGTACAAAGAAGTTTTTCCGTAAACTATTGATTTATATGTGTTAGTTGGTTGTCTAGAGTCGTGACTTGTGGTGC
>TARA_B110000114_G_scaffold160901_1_pt1 | contig 11794 bp, 8 predicted proteins | sample TARA_B110000114 | Tara Oceans TARA_B110000114 (sample SAMEA4397311) | marine metagenome | biome: Polar Biome; feature: [SRF] surface water layer (ENVO:00010504); material: water (ENVO:00002006), including particulate matter (ENVO:01000060) such as... | depth 5 m
TTTATTGGATTTTATTATAGGGAATCAAGTTTCTAAAGGCGGATTGTTATCCAGAAATAAAGCAAAAGGTGATCTTTTAATCTCTGCAGCTAATAAATTAATTAAAAGTGGTGAATTAGATAAAGAAGAAGAAGAGTCAAAATTTATAAAGGTTTTTGATAAAATTTTAGAGGAACAGGTTAACAACATTCTAAATTAAAATATAATGGCAAAAAAAGTTTTTAGGATACATAGTCAAGGAGCATTAACAAACGATTGGTTTTCATCTACACCTATAAATAGTGCTTTAATTAGCAGTATTAATACAGACGGTGGGGATGGTAAAAAATTACCAACATCAATTCCAAGTCCATTTGCACGAATAGATTTAGTGAGAACAGCCTTTAATGTTGTAGGGAACTCTGGTCAGTTAGATGGTGTTGAAAAAAATGGGAAAGCAACAGGTTCTGATAATCATAAATTAATTTCTGACGCCTTAGATATTGGACAAATTTTATTTAATTATGATAAATACAAAGAAGATTTAACATTAATTGCTTGGGATAAAACGACTAGTTTAAATAAACTATTGAACGGAAATGAAGCCCAAAAACATTTAGGAAAAACATTAGATTTATTCTTAAAACAAGACAGTTCTCAGTATAATTTTGACAAATTAGATAAAATTTACATCTTAAAATACAAATATAAAATTATTGGAGGTACATCACCAAGAACCTTATTTTTTGCAGCTCCAGGTGTCAAAGAAATTGATATTAAATTTGGAAACGATATCATGTTAGATGATGGTTTACATCCTTTATATAAAAGAGATAAAGAGTATATAAAATATTTATATGCAATTTCTAAAACTGAAAATTTTAATTCGTATTTTCCTGAGTTTAATAGCTACTTAATAAGTAGTTTGGCTAAATTATCTCAAATTGATGCTAGTTTTTATAATGAATTAATGACTTTAAACCCAACTCAATATTTAAATTCATTACAAAATGTTGTATTTAATGGAAATGCTGGGCAACCTTTAGAAGCTATTTTAGGTTTTCCTTTAAAACAATATGTATTAGACCCTATTGAAATTGAAAAAAATAGTGATTTAGTAATTACTACAAATAAAGACATAAAAGGTTTAAAACCTTTGGTTTTGCCAGTTGAGCCCTTAAATTTGAGGTACATATATACATTTGATGTTTGGCATCCAGCAACGTTAGTCCCTGTTGAAGACAAACGTAAATTAGAAGATAGAACATTGCCTGAACAAGCTTATAAGTATCCGTATTTGACGATGAATGATTTTCTAACGGATTCTATAATAAAATTACCGTATGATATTGATAAAGATAAGTTCTTCACGGTAGGTGAAAACAAATATTTACTCCCTTTAACAAAGAAATTTTTTGATTATTTTAATGTTGAAGATATTAAAGATGGAAATTTTATACAGTTTAATGCAAGGGCAGGAAATAGTCTTGAAGTAGTTTTAAATATTCCTATTAAAAGAGGCACGATACAGTATACAAAAATCTATTACCCAAATAATAATACGGATCCTAAAAAAGGAACTATTATAGAAAAGTCTTTCGCTTTTTCTATTTTTCCATTTGTATATAGTGATCAAACGGATATCTCTTACTCATTAGGATTGGCAGATGTTTCACCTCAAAACGGGAGTATACTAGATGTAGAGGTTATAAATACAAAAGACAGTAACGAGAATATCAATAAAGTCCAAAAACAACGTTCTGAAAGCCCATTTATTACATCTCAAACAATTATTCAAGATAGTTTTGATACTGTAGCTATTAAATATAATGATTCAGTAAATTACTTAATTCCTAATTGGCCAAAATATAGAGGAGCTGGCGGAGATGATTATCAGTTTGCCGTTGATTTTGGTACAACAAATTCTCATATTGAGTATAAAATTGAAGGACAGGGAAGTGAAAAAGCATTTGATATTTCTAAAAGTGATGGTCAAATAGCTTTTTTAATGCCAGACAATACACCTAGAAGAAGTGAAGCAATAAGGGTTGTTTTAGACGGTGAATCACATTTAAAACAAGAGGTAGTTAGTAAAAGTTTTGGTAAAGATGAGTTGAGAAATGCTCCTTTTAGAACTTGTTTAGTTCAAAATAAAGAAGTTAACTATGATAAACCCACTTTTGTTTTTGCAGATGCAAATGCTGGTTTTGATTATGAAAAAGTAGTTATTAGAAAGTACTTAAAAGCGTTTACAGATTTAAAGTGGGCGAATAATCAAACGGATAGTAATAGACGTTTGTCTCTTTATATTGAAGAACTATTAATGCTGTGTAAAAACAAAGTATTAATAAATGATGGTAATTTAACCAATACAAAGGTGACGTGGTTTTATCCAGTGAGTATGTCTTCTGCTCATTTAAGTCGATTGAGAGAAATATGGAAGGACAATTTTAAGTCAGTTTTTGGTTCGGATGTTAATATAGAAAACCTTATAAATTTTCCAGAAAGTATTGCGCCATTCTATTATTACAAAGCAAAAGGAGGAATTAAAGCGATGGCAAAGCCTTCTGTTTCTGTTGATATAGGTGGAGGTACTACAGATATAATGATTTATGCTGATGGTGAGCCAAAATTAATTTCATCATTTAGATTTGCGGGGAATGCTATTTTTGGAGATGGCTTTAATGGAAGTGTTAATAGCAATGGATTTGTTCAAAAATATTATCCAAAGTTTAAAGAAATTTTAATTCAGAATGATTTAAAGCCAGAATTAGAAATTTTAGAAAAGCTATACAACGATAACCAATCCTCTCAAGATATTATTAATTATTTCTTCTCACTGCATGAGAATAAAAATATTAAGGATAAACAATTAAAAAATCTTGATTTTTCTGAGAAATTAGCAAATGACAGCGATTTTAAAATTATCTTTTTATTATTCTATAGTTCTATTATATATCACATTGCCGAACTAATGAAAGTAAAAGGGTTGGGGTCTCCTAGAAATATAGTATTTAGCGGCACGGGTTCAAAGACCTTACAAATTATTGATCAAGATACCAGCAAATACGCATCTTTAAAAAGACTTTTTGAGGCAGTTTTTAACAATGTTTATAATGAAAACGATTCAAATATATCTGTAAGTGCAAGTGAAAACCCTAAGGAGGTTACTTGTAAGGGAGGTTTCTATATTGGTAAAGATTTAGAGGATTTGAATCACACAGAACTGGTAGAGATAAGTGTTGGGAATTCTGATAAGGTCGCTGTACAGAGTATTAGTAAAGTTACGGATAGTACTATTAAATATAAAGATTTAACAAAGTCTTATGTTGGAGGAGTAATTAAAAATGTGGAAGATTTTTATACCTTATTTAATAAGCTAATGGTAGAACAAAACTTTAAAGATAGTTTTGATGTTTCTAATAAATCTGCTAAAATTTTCAATGATAATAAATCTTTAGATTTATTAGACTACGAACTACAAGGTATAGATCAATTAAAGTCGGATACTGTTGATGAAGAACCCCTCGGTGAAACGTTATTCTTTTTCCCTTTGATTGGAAAACTAAATGAATTGGCATATGAAATTGAAAATCAATAATCTAGAAAAGAATGAAAAAGTTTATAATTGGATTTATAACCAGTTTGTTACTCATAAATGTTAGCTACGGCCAAGAAGTTACCAGAAATGATAGTGTAACAACATACAAGAAAATAAATAAATGGGCAGTTGTTAAATTAACCATAGCCTATATGGAAGATTTAAGGGATTGGTCTTCAAGTTTTGAAGAAAAAAAAATCAATGATGCAAGTCAAAAAGAAGAGTGGGCTGCTTATAAAAAGCTAGATAATGAGTATGCTGAATTTACGAATAATATTGATTTAGATAGTGTAGCTGAAATATTATCAAAAGGTTGGGGGGAAACAAGAGATGAAGTATTTAAAGCATACAAATTAGAATTAATTGACAGTATAAAAAGATTTCATTTTAAGGAAGTAGTTTTTAACCCAAAAAAAACTCTGACGACTTCTAAACGCAAAAGAGCCTTAAATGATATCAATAGACAATATGATAAGTTAATTTATGAAAAGAGTGCAGAAATTTCTAATGCTAGAGGCAAAGAAGTTCGTGCAAATAGAATAAAAGATATTGTGCCTCAACGTAAAAAGGGAATAGATTGGGGGCAAATGTTTTTATATGCTCTATTGGTAATCTCTGTTTTATTCAACTTGTTTTTATTTTTTAAATCAAGGTCAAAATCTGAAAATAATAAAAAAGAAAAAAAGATAAATTATGATGCCTATAAAAGTAAAAATGCTTCTTTGGAGAAAATAAAAATAAAATTAGAAGAAGAAAATACTAAACTAAAGAACGAAAAATGGAAAAATTCAAACCCCGTTAGTCCAGTAGAGAAGGTTATAAGGCCAATTGAAAAAATTATTGAAGACGAAGAGCCATTAACAATTGAATTTAAAGTTCCTGAAATAAAAAATAAGTTGATATACTTTCCATCACCATTTGAGGAGAGAAGATTTGCAATTGAAGATGTAAGTGAAACAGAAAAACCGACCTCATTATATGTTGCAAATGTAAATGCAAATAGCAATAAGGGGGATATTTCTTTAATTGAAACAGCTGATTTATCAAGAGCTTTAAATTCTCCTAATATATACTTAGAAACAGTTTGTGAATACGAAAACGCATACAATTCAGAGGCAAAAGGTATAAAAGTGGTTGAAGACGGTGAGGTTATTTTAGATGGAGAAGATTGGGTAGTAAAAAGTAAAATAAAAATCAAATTTATTTAAAATGTATCAAATTTTAGAAGTTATTATTATTGTTAGCATTATTCTTCTTCAGTTAAATATAGCAAGGAAATTATGGTATAAAATTATTCAATATAAAGCAATTTTTGATTTTGAAACTCTTCCTAAAATTTCTCAAAAACTTGTTTCAAAAAGTGTTTTTAATACTGGAGATGTTGCTGAAATATTGTTTTTTGAGGATGGTGTTCAGGGAGATGTAAGTATAACATACTTAGAATATACTCAAAAAAGTAAAGTACTTAGTACTATTGTAAAATATATAAATGTTTATTTAATTAAGAATAAAGGAGCATCTATTGATTTTCACATAATTAAAGATATTGTAGATAAACACACCGAAACAATTGAAAACCAAATAGAAAATAGAATTCCAGCTCCTTTATATTTGGGGTTAGCTGCTACTATGATCGGAATTATTATTGGATTGTTTTCCGTTTCATTTGAAGGGGGAAGTAATGCTTTAGATTCTATTCAACCCTTAATTAATGGGGTAAAATGGGCAATGTCTGCCAGTGTAATTGGGCTAATAATAACAACTTTTTTTTCTATTAAAGTGTATAAGGATGCACAAACAGAAGCAGATGAAGAGAAGAGTGAATTCTTATCTAAATTACAATCAGAGTTAATGCCAAAAATGGCAACTGGTAAAATGCCAGAAGTTGCAATGTTATCCGATAAGTTAGATTTCTTTGCAAGAAATACGACGGGCTCAATTACCCAGTTAAATACTATTGTACAGGCTACTTCAAACACCGTAGAAAGAGAGCAGCAACTAATTAAAGATATTCTGAAATTAGACGTTACAAAAATTACCTCTGCCAATATTGAAGTCTTTGGTCAACTCGATATTATGATGGAGTCTTTCAATAATTTCGCAAATTATTACAATCAGTTAAATAGCTCAATGACTGGTACAACCGAACTTGTTAAGAAATTGCAACAATTTGTTGGAACTACAGAAAATATTAATATAGTTCTTGAAGGCATAAAAAATAATATAGAAACTAGTAATTCCGCAACTACTTTTTTTAATAGTCATATCCAATCTTTTTCTAGATATGGTGATGCGGTAAACGAAGCTGTTATTTCGTCTGAATCAAAAATGGCCAAGGCAATAAATGAGTTGGGGCAATTATCTCTACAACAATTTAATTCATTTAACGAAGCTGTAGCTGGGTTTGATTCAAAACTTTCAACAGCGTTTACAAAATCTATTGAAAAATTTACTGAGGCAATGGATGCTCAGGTTTTAAGAACAGAACAAGCTTTTGAAAATAGCCGACCAAAGTTTGAAAAACTTGATCATTTAGATCAGTTACTTCAGTTAAGTAGTATTGATAAACGAATAGAAAGTCTAGAGAAAAACATCTCACATGGCTTTAACAATAGTAGTCGAGATATTATTGCTGCAATTGAAAAAATAAGTAATATCAAAGAGTTATCAGCTTCTGGGATTTCGTCTAGTGTACCTTCCAATATTAGTGAACCTGTAAAGCAGACTATTTTTGATAAAATATCCAATATTTTAAAAATAGGGACTTATGCAACTATCCTGTGTTATGGTATTCATTCTTTATTGATATACTTCGAGCTAATTAATTAATGAAAAAATCAAATTTCTTTTGGGTTGGGTTTGCTGACTTAATGACAAGTCTTTTTTTTATAATGTTAGTACTCTTTATTGTTACCGTTGTTGTTTTGGAAAACAAAATGAAGGAAAATGTAGAAATTATTAATAATAACAAAAATATAATTGAAGAAAATGAAAAGTTAATTTCAGAATTAAAAGAAAATGAAAAGGATTTAAACATAGAAAATGAAAAATTAAATAAGCTACTTAAAATTGAAGAACAATTTAAACCATTAGAGAATAATTCAAATTTTGTGTATTTAAATGAATGTAAAAAATTTGTAGCAAGTAAGTTAATTGGGCAAGAAATTTTTAAACCTAATGAAGTATTAATTAAGAAAGAATTTATAAACATCACCCTTGAAGCGGGTAAAACTTTAGAGCTTTTTTTAAGTAAATTAAATGACGTTAACCCAACGATGTCTTACCTTCTAGTAATTGAAGGAAATATGGCCAATAGATTTGATAAAAGTATTAATAAAGATGATGAATGGGGATATAAGAAAAGCTATCAGAGAGCTTTAGCAGTGTATAAATTATGGCAAGTAAATTCAATTGATTTCAGAATATATAATGTAGAAGTGATGATTTGTGGAAGTGGTTTTAATGGTGTTTGTAGGGATGTTGTAGAAGAGAATAATAAAAGATTTTCAATACAAATAATACCTAAAACTGAAAATATTAATAATAAAAATATATAAATAGTAGAATGAAGAAATCAGGATTTTTCTGGGTAAGTTTCGCAGACTTAATGACTAGTCTATTTTTTATTATGCTCGTGTTATATGTAATTTCATTTGCGATTCTTCAGTCCAAACAGGGTATTCTAGAAGCGCAAGCTAAGCAACTCAATGAAATAAAAAATGTACAAAAGGCTATAGAGAGCCTAGATACTACCTACTATCATTTCGACACGGAAAATAAAAGATATAAGTTAAATATTGATGTTCGTTTCAAATCAAACAGTTCAAATATTTTTGATATTCCTAAGAAAACTAGAACAAATCTTGGAAAAGCCGGTAAGAATTTATATAATAAAGTAAAAAGTATTATAGATACTAGTAAAACGATTGACTACTTACTTATTATTGAGGGTAATGCTCAGAGATCTAATAATAATTGGATTGATTGCCCAACTTGCGGTTATAAAAAGAGTTACGAAAGAGCTTTATCCTTATATAATTTTTGGAAAAAAGAAGGAGCAGATTTTAATAGTTTAGGAAGCCAATGTGAAGTTATTATTGCTGGGAGTGGTTATTTTAGCCAATCTAGGGATGAAGAGAATGAGAGTAACAACAGACGGTTTACAATACAAGTGACATCTAAAGTAGGAAAGTTTTTAAATGAAATTGAAAAACCTAAGGAAAAGAAAATCAAAATAACTGAAGCTTCTTTTTTTGAAAAATATTTTGATTAAATATGAGATATAAATTAATTATTTTACCCATAGTATTAGTATTTGCATTTTTATTAAATTCCTGTACTGGATGCTCTCGGTCAGGTAGAGTGAAAATAATTGCAATGGCAAAAAAAGAGGCGAATAAAAAAAACACAATTCCAGGACCAAATACAATTATAAAAGATTTGGATCCCCTGGTTATTGATATTGAGGATGTTGTGACTCCCGAAGAAAAGAAAATCATAAAAAATGATTTAGTTAAAAATAAAATTCCACCAGCAATTGGCAACTTAATTCAAGTAGAAGGCTTAGTTTTAAAGGAGGTCTCGGAATTAAACATTAAATTAAATACAAGTGGTTCGCAAGTTGAACAAATAGTAGAAATGCAGAAATATGTATATAGGAATTGGCATTATATTTATGATCCAGTTACAGGTAAAGATACGTGGCGCTCAGCAGAAGCAACACTTTCACTGAAATACAAAGGGCAATATTCTGGAGATTGTGATGATTTTGCAATTTTAATAGCTTCTATTGCAAGACAAATAGGACTCAGGTCAAGAATGGTCGGGGGCTTTGATGGTAACACTGGTCATGCTTTTGCAGAATTTTTATTACCTATCAATGAATCAAGGAATGAGCTTTTACATGACACTGATTATAGAACTGATGCCTCTGGTAAATGGATAAGTTTAGATTGGTTTAAAGGTAGTGACCACAACAAATATACACAGAATATTAAAATTTATGAAAATATATAATCTAATGATTTTTATGTAAACTTTTTTTAATATCAATAAGATAAATTATCAGGGATGAGTCAAGGAATAATAAACTTGGCAAAAGAGAGGTTTCAGTTAACACAAAATTCATATGAATATTTAAATAAATACTATGTCTAGACAAACCAAAATAATAATTTTTTCAATCATATTAGTTTTTGCAATTTACCAAAAACAAACTAAAGAAGAAATAAACCCTTCTAATTCAACAGATACTTCGAAATATAATAAAAAAAATAAGACAGGTAAATACGATAACCTTGGATTAACTAATTCACCAGTAATATTTTATCCAAAACCAAAAAATGGATATTCTCCTTATGACAAATATTTTGGAAAAGGAATTTATAATAATACTAGTGGTAACGAGTTTATAATCAAAAATTCAAATCAAACCGATGCGGTTGTTTTATTAGTAAATGCTTATAGTGGAAGAAAAATTAGAAATGAGTTTGTTGCTAAAGGGACTAATTTTAAAATGACGGGAGTACCGGATGGAACTTATTATCTAGAATGGTTTTCAGGAAATGATTGGTCTCCCGATTTAAAACTTGGGTTAAAGTTTAAAGGAGGGTTTCAAACTAAAGCTAGTTTTACCAAAACTAAAGATAGAAGCGATTGGATGAATTTAGATGGTTATAAGCAATGGACAGTTACTTTATACTCTGTAGTTGGTGGAGACGTTGAGTCTGAAAAAATTAATGTAGATGATTTTTTTAATTAGAGATTATAGAATTTTCTATCTACTATTTATTTTCTAAATCAGGTTCTAAAATACAAAGAGAAAACATATACAAATCGTTGTAAATCATTTTTACTTTTAGTTCAAATATTAGGGAGTTGTATAGCTGCAATTACGTTTCTTGTTTTTAAATAAAAGTATTTCTGCCCAAAGGGCGCATTTGCTTTTCGTCTTATTCTAAAGTAATAAATCTGTGAAGATTTGTATTCTTTTCAATTTTATTTTGAAGTATTGTATCTAAATTTTTAAAAAAATTAAGATTTGTAATTTGTTCGATACTATCAATCGCCAAGACAAATGTGTTTATATCCGCTGCTGACTTTTCATGGTTTAATAAAAAGCCAATACCCGTCATTTTTTTATTTTTAAACCTGACCATACTTTTATAATAAGCTCTTGGTACGCTTACTTTATTTGCTCCAATTACATCTATAGTATTTTGTAAAACTGGCCCCGTTACCACGTATAACGAATCACTTAACAAAAGCCAATCGCGCACTTTATTTTCTAACCTTTTCCAAATACCACGATTAAAAGAAGGCTTTTGCGGACTCATATTGCTCATCAAAAAACTTTCACTCATAGCTTCCTCAGAAAAAGACAGCGTTTTCGCAGGTGCTAAATGACCTCGATCATAGCCTGATTTTTTATAATCTTTTAGAGTTGCAGAACCGGTTAAAACGGCGGCATCTTTTCGGAAATTATTTTTCCTTTTTATATTTTTATCAAGCTTATACGGAAACAGTTTATACGCTACCCAAGCTGCCTGCTCATGTTGTTCATTATACGAAAGAGTGAAAAATTGATGCTGTATAATTTGATGCCTCCTATTTCCCGGTAAAAAAAAATCTAATGGTTCGGCGACGTCGATTTTAGAGGTTTGTTTGGTTGTTTTTTTTTCGGCCGGACTAGGAGTTTCATTTTCTTTTTGCTGTCGTAAATAAACATAACACGCCACTAAGAGTGCAGTGAAAACTATAAGAATAATGATGAAATTGTACTTTTTAAACATAGTTGTAGCCTTCCCCTTTCTAGGACACCTCTAAATTAGATAAATAATTATTATTTAGGTTAGATTTGGTGAATAATTTAAATTCTTCACCAAATCTAACCTAAACACAATGGTTGCTTTGTCCCCCAAGGATTTATGTGTGCTATAACCTATTTTTCACAAATTGTTAATTCTGTGTTTTTCGATAATAATTCTTTAGTTTTCTTTTTTAAAGAATAAGCGTAATAGAAAAAAGTAATTTCAAAATAAGCTTTCCTTTTTTGTTCAGCCGTTAAATTATCTTTTTATATTTTCATTTATTTCAAGCATTTTTTGAGCTTGCTGAGTAATTGCACATAACGTTCCGTGTATGGTGTCGTAGCATCCAGAAGGGTGCTATGCACTATACACATTGTTGGTGGTAGTTTTTCATTGTTCAGACCATTTTTTAGGGAACTTTTCTCCAAATTCTGAGTATCTCTTATTAGCATTTAGCACTATCAAATTCTCTCTCGTCCGAGTAATTGCTGTATATACAATTGCATCTAATTTTTTATTTGATTCAGGGGCTTTCTTTGGTATGAATAAAATAATATTTAATAACTCCCATCCTTTAAAACTATGTATTGTAGAGATTTTTAATCTGCTGTCTCCCATCCAAAAGGCTTTTTTGTGAGGATGATATTTAGCCTCTGTATCATCTTCAAAAACGTGATTAGTCTCAATATTTTTTCCCTTAAAGAATTTAACTGCTTCTATTCCATAACTATGACTTGGTAATAGGATCACCATATCACTGGGTGTGTATTCTTCCTTTTGAAGTCTAAGAAAGGAGTTGTAAACATAGTCTAACCACAAATCATCCGAAACATTAAGCCAAACTATATGTTGACTATGAAATAAGACTGGTGTTCCTTCTATCTTTGCAACTCTCAAATCTTGATTTAACTCAAACAAGTCACTAAACTCATTAGACATTTCAGCAACTTTGGCTGGCATTCGGAATGAAGAAGTCAAATCAATATATGGTTTGTTGAACTTATCCAAACCGTCTCTAGTAACTCTCTTATCTACCCAATCTAATTGACGTTCGTAGATGTTCTGTTTTTTGTCACTAACAACCAATAGTTCATCACGTTCTTTCAAAAACAAGTCGCTTAGAAGGTTGTACCATTCAAAATGATAATCTTGCCCCTCATCAATCAATATGGCATCATACTTATCATATTGTTTATTGAGGACAGCCTCTCTTACTGTTTGAGCAACAGTTACCTTGAAAAAAAGGTCAAGTGCTTTTTCATACTCCTCATTATTACTAAAATCTTTTCTACTTGGAGAAACTGGCCATTTTTTTCCAAACTCATTTAGTTTGTCTTTACAAAAACCGTGAAAATGAGTGAACGTGAATTTGTCCCATTTAAAAGCAAAGGGTGCACGTGAAATC
>TARA_B110000114_G_scaffold14076_1_pt1 | contig 11755 bp, 13 predicted proteins | sample TARA_B110000114 | Tara Oceans TARA_B110000114 (sample SAMEA4397311) | marine metagenome | biome: Polar Biome; feature: [SRF] surface water layer (ENVO:00010504); material: water (ENVO:00002006), including particulate matter (ENVO:01000060) such as... | depth 5 m
CATGACGGACACAAAGAAGATGAACATGATGATCACGATGAACATAATCATGGAGAATTTGATGCGCATCTATGGCTTGACCCAGTCAATGCAAAAAAAATGGTTATAGAAATATCACATGAGCTCTCAGAATTAGATCCTGCAAATAAAAACACATATATGGCCAATGCTGATAAAACAATAGAAGATCTTGATAGGTTGATTAAAGAAGTTAACCGATCATTATCAAAAGATATTAGCTATGTTGTATTTCATGATGCTTACCAATATTTTGAAAAAAGATTTGGAGTAACTTCTGCTGGTGCACTTACATTAAATCCCGATGTACTACCGGGAGCTAAACAGATAATTGATATTCAAAATCTTATTAAAGAAAAAAATATTAAGTGCATTTTTTCTGAGCCTCAATATAACCCTAAAATAATTGAGACACTGGCAAATGATACAAATATTTTAACAGGCACAATGGATCCATTGGGAGCAAATTTAGATAGCGGAGCCACAATGTACATTAAGTTAATTATGAATATTGCTAATTCCATTAAAAACTGCTCTTAAAGGATTAGTTTTAAATATATGCAGACCTCACCCTGAGTGAATTTTAAACTTGGGGGTGTGTCTGTAAGAAATAGATATTTTTCAATAAAAATTACTACAGTGACATAAATGTGATTTAGTGATGTTGAAATTTAAAAAAAAAGAATTATAAATAAGTAATGGTAAATTTAAACGAAGCATCAAAAAAAGAAATAGATGTTATTCTTAATAATTGTGGTTGGAGGCAAACTAAACAAAGAGTAGTTCTTTTAAAGGCTATTTTTGATGGAAAAGATAAGCACTTCTGTGTCAATTCCATTGAGCAGAATTTAAAAGACGCAGGTAGTTTTTTTTCTTACACGACTCTTTTTGAAAATCTCAACACTCTTAGCAGTAAAGGCTTTCTGAAACGTATCACAATTGATAAACAGTATTTTTATGACACTAATACATCAGATCATATCCACGTATTCAATGAAGAAGAAAATCAAATTTATGACTACAATGATTATAAAAAATTATATACCGATTTGCCATTACCGGCATGCTTAGATTTGCTTAAAGAATACTCACTAGTAATAAGCTTAAAGAAAAAGTAAAATTACTTTCTGAAATCAAATGCAAAAAAGCCTTATAATGCTTTTATTACATATGTGGTTTTTTTTTAACTTCCCATTTCATAGATAATTAATAATTTACTTAAAAATAATATAAAAAATAAGGAAAAATTAAATATGAAAAATATTATATCAAATACAGTTAAACTATTTACGGTAGTAGCTCTTTTTTCAGTTATTTTTAATGCACTTAATGCCAATACATTAAAAATTTATTCAGAAAGACAGCCATTTTTAATTGAGCCACTAATTAAGGCATATGAAAAAAATTCCGGCACAAAAGTAGAATGGATTTTTGCAAAAAAAGGACTAGTTCAAAAAATTATTCTAGAAAAAGATAATCCAATCGGAGATGTATTTTTATCCTCTGATATTTCTAGATTAATAGATGTGTCTGAAGCGGGAGCCAGTATTAAACTTTCTAAGCTATCCGGTGTCCCGGATCACTTACAAAGTAGTGATTGGGTTGCACTTACGCAAAGAGCTAGAATTATTTATGTAAATAAAACTAATAATATTAATAATATTAATTACGAGGATCTAATCAAAGATGAATTTAAAGGTAAAGTTTGTACTCGATCTGGTTTTCATCCATACAATATTTCTTTATTTGCTAGCTTAATGGAACATCATGATAAGGTATGGTTAAAAGAATATCTAACAAAACTTAAGCAAAATCTTGCAAGAAAACCTCAAGGTAATGATAGAGATCAAGTCAAAGCTATTGCTGCTGGAGTTTGTGATGTTTCGTTGGGGAATCATTATTACTATTTTAAAATGTTAGATAATGATGATCAAAAAGGTTGGTTGGATAAAGCCAAACCAATTTTCCCTAATCAGGATAGTCAAGGAACACATGTAAACATTTCAGGAATTTCATTAATTAATCCTGCAACTAAAGCAGAATCCATCAAGTTTCTTGAGTTTTTAGTCAGCGAAGAGGCTCAGGCTATTTATGCAAGTGACAACAATGAATTTCCGGTAACGCCTTCAGTTTCATCGTCTTCTAAAGTTGAAAAGTTGGTAGGAAATGCAGAGTTCGATACTGTAGATTTAATTACACTGGCTAATAACCGTAAAGCAGTTGTTGATATACTCAATCAAATAAATTTTGATGAATAAATAATTGTCATTTTTAAAATACGTCCTAATTAATTAAGTATTCATAAATAGGACGTATTTTCATGTCTTTAACTATTAACAATTCATACAATTAGTATTTAATCTAATTAATGAAATTATTTATAGCTTTTCTAATTATTCCAACTTTTGCAATTTGCGATTCATTCCCTTCTTTTAATTCTTTAAAATACGAAGAAGTAAATCTTAGGCATTATCCAGAAAAAGATGACCCTAATTTAAAAACAATAAAATTTAAGCTAACCGAACGAGGGATGCCTGTTAAAATTTTAAGAGATTATAATGCCGGAGGCAATATAACTGAATGGTATCAGGTTGAACTCTTTAATGGAATCACAGGATGGGTTTACCATAATCAATTATCTAAAAAAAGAAAACTGCTTCTTAAAGAAGACAAAAATTTATATTTATTTAGTTCTTCTAAAGAAGGGTCTTTTAAAACTCAAATCAAAGCAAAAATCATCTCACCAAAAATTGTTTCTTTGATAAAAATTAAAAATAACATGGCTAAAATCGAAATTAATCAAAAAAAAAAAACTACCCAGGGTTGGATTTTATTAGATAATAGTATCTGGGGTTTATCGAAAGAAGAGCAAAATTAAATTTTTCCAGTTACTGTATCTCCAGGTTTAACAGAAGAAACTTGTGTAGTTTTTTGACCAGAGTCTTTCCAAGCCTTAACCCCACCCTTAAGATTAGAAACATTTTTAAAGCCCATATCTTTTAGAGTCTTAGCCGATAAAGCACCTTGTCCACCAACACCACAATATACAACTATTTTTTTATTTGGGTCTAACTCTGCCTTTTTAAAAGGATTTCCTTCACTTTGATCTGCATAAAATTCAAGCATGCCTCTTTCTGCATGTATAGCTCCCGGTATCATGCCTGCTTCCTCTACGGCATCTTTAGATTGTACGTCAATAACCACAACATTATTTTCGTTTATTTCTTTTACTAAATCTTCTGTAGTAATTGAGTCAATTTCAGCATTTGCTAAATCAATTAATTCTTTAAAACTTTTCATTATTTTAGGATCTCCCTTATTTCAAAAAATATCATAAACTATCGGCAAATTATATTCAACTAGGATGAATAAAGATCAATTGAAAATTTCGTCTAGGTCTTATATATTAGACCAAATGAAACAAACACTAGCGCTTAAAGAAAATATTTCAAAATTTGATCTCCTAATGATCATTTTTGGTTTTTGCTTTTGTCTTTTTCCAATTTTTGTTCTTACAGTCCCAACTTATACTCAGTCAGCATGTGAAACAGTTGAAGAGGGATATCAGATTTATTTTGAAAGAAATAAAACGCCCTCTTATTTAGAAGAAGACAATATTAATGTTTTAAATGCTCTCAAAGATAACTGTCCAAACTTAAATATAGGCTAATCAACTTGTTGGTAACTAGAGTGCCATTTTCTAAGAATTAAATAACTAATCAGTCTTACAAGATTGAATAGCATAATTCCCGATAAAGAAATTAAAAAAACTGCACCAAACATTTTAGGTATATCTAATTGATATCCTGATTCAATTATACGATAAGCTAATCCGCTATGACCTGAGATTGGTCCAATCACAAACTCTCCTACAATAGCTCCAATTAAAGCTAGACCACTACTTATTTTAAGTCCCGATAAAAAGTAAGGTAGGGCATTTGGAATAACAACAAATCTTAAGATCTGATATTTATTAGCACCATAAAGTCTTAGTAATTCAAGATGTTTTTTTTCAGTACTTTTAAATCCCGCAATTGTATTTGCAAGTAAGGGGAAAAAGGCAACTAAGAAAGCGCAAATTAAAGTTGCAATTTCTGAACTATCAACCCAAATAGAAATAAGAGGCGCGATAGCTATAATGGGAGTTACTTGAAGTATTACAGTAATAGGAGTTAATGACCTTTCAATGAATTTAGAAAAATAGAAAACAATAGAAAAGCTTGTACTAACGATAACCGATAAGACAAGAGCTACAATTGCTATTTTTAAAGTCGTAAGCAATGAAAGAAAAAGTAAATGAGCATTGTTAAAAATAGAGTCTAGAATCATTGAGGGTGGTGGGAGTAAATACCATTTTAAATTTAGTAAATGAAAAGAAATTTCCCAAGCCAAGAATAATATAACTATAACCAATACCGAATGTATTTTATTATTCGGCATTTTGAGCTCTTTTCAAAGAATCTGATACAATTTTTGTTTGTTCAAAAAACTGAGGGGTAAATCTATAATCTTCTGGTTTTTCCTGATTTGAAAAATCAAATTCCTCAAAAATTTTTCCTGGATTTGATTGCATTACATAAATTCTATTGGACAAGAAAACTGATTCATAAATACTATGAGTCACATACACCACAGTAAGTTTTTTTTCTTTTTTAATTTTCAAAATTTCTTGAGAGAGGTCAAATCTTCTAGTTTCGTCTAAAGCACTAAAAGGCTCATCCATTAATAAAACTTTAGGTTGAGTGACTAGGGCTCTGGCGATGGACACTCTCATACTCATACCACCAGATAACTGTCTTGGGTAATATTCTTCAAACCCCTCAAGGCCCACTAATTTAATAATATCGTATATATTTTCATCTGCTTTATAAGAATTCTCTTTATATATTTTTAGAGGAAGTTTTATATTGTCATAAACATTCATCCAAGGGAGGAGGTTCGGCTCTTGAAATACAAAACTAAGGTTAGCCGGGTTTTCAGAAGAGTTCTGAAAGTTTGATGTTGGCCAATTAATTTTTCCTGCTGTAGATTTAATCAACCCACACATCATTTTTAAAATTGTAGTTTTACCACAACCCGAAGACCCCAAGATGGAGAGAAAATCTTCTTGATAAACTTCTAAATTTATATCATGCAAAGATTCATTCTTTGTTGATTTAAATTTCTTTGATACTCCCTGTAATTGAGCAATGAGATTAGACTCATTATCATCAATATTTTTTTGACGTTCTTTTTCAGATAATATTCTTAATCCCATTTAAGGATCATATCTTAATTAGAAAATTCAAGAGTGTAAGCTTTTTTATAAGATATATCTTGATCATAAATTCCAAGATTCTTAGACTTTGTATAGAAATTTTCCCAACGTTGATCGCTCATCGAGCCAATTTTAACTCCTTCAATTTCAACTATATTGTAAGAAATCATCATTGAGCGAGCATAAACCAATTTATCATTTGGCATATCTGGATTTAATTCTTTAATTAATTTAAATGCTGGAGAAGGATCTTGATGCAGAAAGCTGACCCAACCTTTTCTAGAGGCATTAATAAATGACCTTACTATCTCTGGACGATCTTTAATTGTAGATACGGCAGTTTCAATAGTATTAGCATAAGCATCATACCCATGATCAGCTAATAGATGAATAACAGGTTCAAAACCGGCAATCTTTTTAATCGCAAAAGGCTCGCTAGATAAATATCCTTGCTGAATAGATTGTTGATCTTCTATAAATGGCTGAGAGTTAAAATTATAATTCTTTAAATTATCATCTGATAAATTATATTTAGATTTGATGAAAGGCCAAAAAGACATACGTCCAAAATTAGATAAAAATATGGTTTTGCCTTGAAATTGAGATGGCCCGTCTATGTTCTGATTAGGGTGAGACATTAAGATTTGAGGATTTTTTTGAAAGAAAGCTGCGACTACGGTAAATGGTAAATCTTGTTTAACATAGTTTAAGGCACCAGCGCTACCACCAATATTAAAATCAACTTGACCAGACATTAGCATAGATTTTGTATTAACTTGAGGTCCACCAGGAACTATCTCAACTTCAAGACCGGCGTCTTCATAGTAACCATTTGCTATAGCTTGGAAAAAGCCCCCATGTTCTGCTTGAGGTACCCAATCTAATGAAAGTTTAATATTTTCAAGTGCATACGAATTATTTGTAAATAGTAAGATGATTAAAGTTAAATATATTTTTTTCATTTTAGAATACCTTTCTTATTAGTAATTATTTTTATAAATTTTATTCGAAGAAATACTATTCTAAGATCATAATTGAGTAAATCTAATGAAATGCCTCAGTTCAGAATAGATATTATCCTACACCTATTTATTGCGTTAGATCAAAACGATCAAGATTCATCACTTTATCCCATGCTTTCACAAAGTCTTTTATGAACTTTTGAGATGAATCGGTTTGTGCGTAAACTTCTACTAGAGCACGTAACTGCGAATTAGAACCAAAAACAAGATCAGCTCTTGATGCTCTTCTTACTTTCTCTCCTGTTTTACGGTCAGTGGCCTGATAAGAATTACTTCCAGTTGCCTCCCATTTCACATCCATATCAAGAAGTTTAACAAAAAAATCATTTGTTAATTTTTCAGCTGGATCCATAAATATTCCTCGATCATCTGTGCTAATACCTAATGCTCGCATACCGCCAATAAGAACAGTCATTTCTGGAGCTGTAAGTCCTAATAAATGTGCTTTATCTAACATTAATTCTTCAGGACTAACTGAAAAGTTTTTCTGTAAATAGTTTCTGAAACCATCCGCCATAGGCTCAAGAACAGAAAATGATTCTACATCAGTTTGCTCTTGACTTGCATCTCCTCGACCGGGAGAGAAAGGAACATCAACTCCTGATGCTTTCTCAATTCCAACATTTCCTGCAAGAATAATAACATCTGCAACTGACGCACCTGAGCTTAAAGCTATAGCTTCTAAAATTTCTAATACACGCTTAAGCTGATCTGGTTTATTTACTTCCCAATTTTTTTGAGGTTCAAGTCGAATACGAGAACCATTAGCACCACCTCGCATGTCCGTTCCACGAAATGTTGAAGCACTTGCCCAAGCAGTCTCAACCATTTCTTGAACAGTTAAACCACTCTCAATAATTTTAGCTTTAACAGTATCAATGTCATAATCAGATTTACCTGCTGGAATTGGATCTTGCCAAATTAGTTCTTCCTTAGGAACTTCCGGACCCATATAGCGATTTATAGGACCCATATCTCTATGAAGAAGTTTAAACCAAGCGCGAGCAAAAGCATCTTGAAATTGATCTGGATTTTTATGAAAACGTTCTGAAATTTTTCTATATTCAGGATCTTCACGCATTGCCATATCAGCAGTTGTCATCATGGTAGGTACTCGTATTGATGAATCTTCAACGTCTGGTGCAAGATCTTCTTCTTTAGGATTTACTGCATGCCAAATATGAGCGCCTGCAGGGCTTTTAGTGAGTTCCCAGTCATATCCTAATAATAAGTCAAAATAACCGTTATCCCATTTAATAGGATTAGAAGTCCAAGCGCCTTCAATACCACTGGTAATAGTATCTCTTCCATGACCAGACTTATATGAGCTCATCCAACCAAAACCCATTTCTTCAATTGGAGCAGCTTCTGGTTCAGGACCTACATGCTTAGGGTCACCTGCACCATGAGCTTTACCAAAAGTATGGCCACCTGCAGTAAGGGCAACAGTTTCTTCATCATTCATAGCCATACGAGCAAATGTTTCTCGGATATCTTTAGCGCTAGCAAGAGGATCTGGATTTCCATCTGGACCTTCTGGATTAACATAGATTAAACCCATCTGCACAGCAGCTAAGGGATGCTCAAGTTCGCGTTCACCTGTATAACGTTTATTGGTAAGCCATTCTTTTTCCATTCCCCAATAAATATCTTCTTCAGGGGCCCAAATATCTTCACGCCCACCACCAAAACCAAAAGTTTTTCCACCCATTGATTCAATAGCAACATTGCCGGATAAAATAAACAAGTCAGCCCAACTAATTTTATTTCCATATTTTTGTTTGATTGGCCAAAGTAATCTTCGCGCCTTATCTAAATTTCCATTATCCGGCCAGCTATTAAGAGGAGCAAAACGTTGTGCACCTGTACCGCCGCCGCCACGACCATCTCCAGTTCTATATGTTCCAGCAGCATGCCAAGTCAAACGAATAAAAAATGGTCCGTAATTTCCATAATCTGCAGGCCACCATTCTTGTGAATCTGTCATGAGATTACTAAGATCTTTTTTTAAAGCATTGTAATCAATTTTTTTAAACTCTTCTTGATAATTAAAACTTTCTCCCATCGGGTTAGACTTTTTATCATGCTGATGAAGAATACTAATATTTAGTTGATTGGGCCACCATTCTCGATTTGATGTACCGCTCTGATTATTGCTTGTAACGGCCCCATGCATTACTGGACATTTAGTTATATCGCTCATTTACATTCCCCTTTAAAGATCTGTTTAATTTTTTTCATTTAAATTTTTTGTAATTATCAATCCACTTAATATACAAAAAAAAATAGAATTTTTAAATTTTATTTCGTCTCACCTGTTCGAAATAGTGTAGGTTGCTGAAATTATGTATTATGATTTTTTAGTAGGTCATTTAGATGCCCCTTTTTTATTATTATCAGCAGTTTCCACAGGCCTAATTATCAAGATTTTTTATACCAAATATCAAGATTTAGCCCTTTTAAACAAAACTATTATTTCAATTATTTTTTTTATGTTTAATGCCTTAATAGCAGTACCGATGATCGTTTATACTTATAGGTGGGTAATGGTTTGTGGACTATATGCACCCATAGATGTTACATCGATAGCGGCCGAATGTTCAGATTCGTTATTTAATTTATAGATTCAATGGCTTTTTTAGTGACGTCAAACATTTCTTCAATTTGATTATTTTCAACAATTAAGGGAGGAGAAAAAGCAATTGTATCTCCATTCGCTCTAATCATCACACCAAGATCCCAAGCTTTTTTCATTACTTCAAAACCTCTAGCACCAATAGCTCCGTCTCGAGCTTCAATTTCTACTGCAGCAATCAAGCCCATATTGCGAATATCAATTACATTTTTAGTTCCCTTTAAAGAGTGCGCTACTTCTTGCATGTGTTTTGCACTATCTACTGCACGTTCAAACAAACCATCTTCTTTATAAATATCTAAGGATGCTAGTGCTGCAGCGCATGCTACTGGATGACCAGAATAAGTGTAACCATGAAATAATTCAATTGGAGCATCTGCATGTTCCATCATGGATTGATAAATATGATCTTGAACAACTGTAGCGCCCATCGGAATAGTGGCATTAGTCAAAGCTTTAGCACAGCAGATAATATCAGGAGTGACATCAAAAAATTCTGCAGCAGTAGGAGTTCCCATTCTGCCAAAAGCAGAGATTACTTCATCAAAAATTAATAAAATATCATGCTTAGTACAAAGCTCCCTTAATTTTTTAAGATACCCTTTAGGGGGAGGTAGGACTCCTGTTGATCCGGCTATAGGTTCAACAATGACAGCTGCAATAGTAGAAGCATCATGAAGTTGCACAAGCCTCTCTAAATCATTTGCAAGTTCAGCCCCGTATTCAGGAAGACCTTTGCTAAAAGCATTCAATTCAGGATTATGAGTATGTCTTAAATGATCAACGCCATTTAACATACTTCCAAAGTACATTCTATTTTTAACCATGCCGCCAACAGATATTCCTCCAAAACCCACACCGTGATATCCTCTTTCTCTGCCAATTAATCTTGTCTTAGAAGCTTTACCTCTTGCCCTTTGATAGGCGAGAGCAATTTTTAAAGCTGAATCCACAGCTTCAGAACCTGAATTAGAAAAGAAAACATGATTCATTTCTTCTGGGAACATTTCTACTAGTCGGTTTGCAAGTTCAAATTGTTTAGGATGACCAAACTGAAAAGGTGGGGAGTAATCTAGTTCTCCAATTTGATTGTACACAGCGTCTTGAATTTTCTTTCTTCCATGTCCTGCATTGACACACCACAGTCCTGCAGTAGCGTCTAGTATGTTTCTTCCATCATCGCTTATAAAGTGCATATCTTTTGCCCCTACTATAATTCTAGGGTCTTTTTTAAAAGTTTTATTTGGAGTGAATGGCATCCATAAGGATTCCAGGTTGTTAGGTTTCATATTTTTATTTTTTTCTAATAAATATCAATTTTTCTTTTTTTCTTTTTTTTCTTTCCTTTTTTCTTTCATGCTTTTAGAAGCTGGTTTTTTAGCTTCTTTTTTTTTATCTAAATTTTTTCCCATTTTTTATAATCCTTTTTATAAATTGTGATTAAATCCTATCCCCAATTAAATTATATTCAATCTTTATTATGATAATTTTAGTACTAGAGGGAGTTTAATGAAAGGTTAAATCTTATCGACTAAATTAAGAAAATTGTCATATTCCTTTTCATTAATTCCAACAGTTATTTTAGAGTCGTCAAATTTTTTTTCCTCAACATCCTTAATATATTCTTTGAAAGCATTAACTCTTTCATTGTGCAAGCGATCAAACTCTTGTTTGAAGTTTCTGTAAACTCTTGCATGTCTAGGTATATGTCCGCTCGTATAACCTAAGACATCTTGTGAAAACAAATATTGCCCATCACAAGTAGAGCCACTTCCCATTGAAATAGTTAAAAGTTTTACTTTTTTTGTGACAATTTCTGCCACTTGAGGTGGAACTACTTCAACTTCTAACCCGATCGCTCCCGCATCATCAAGTTCCATAGCATGTCTCACAACACCTAGTGCTTCTTCGGCTGTTTTTCCAATCGCCCTATATCCACCAATCCAAGTATTATTTCCTGGTACTAAACCTACATGACTAATAACCGGAACATTTTCCGTTCTTAAATCTTTAATTAATTTAGCACTATTGTTTGTATAAAAAGAATCACATCCAATAGTCATTAATTTATAAGCAGCTTGTATTGCCTCCGTAGAATTTGCAAAAGATCTCTCTGGAGCAGCACTCATTAAATGTGTGTTCGGAGCAGCCTCTCTAATTCTTTTAACATCATCAAGTGTGCCATGAATGCCATGCCAAGGCATGCCATAAGCAGTTACTATCATGTCCATCCCAGCCTCTTCAGCCGCCGCCGCCTCTTCAACATTATTTACATAAACTTCATGGATTTGTTTTTTTCCTTTTAATTTTAATAATTCATAGACTGTTAATTTTTTTTTTGTCATATTTTTATCCTATCAATTTAATTAACTCGTTAACTGTTGTTTCGCTTTTGTTCATATCACAAACCTTTTCGCCTCTAGCCATTCCAACAATTCTATCTGCAATTTCATGAATATGGTAGAGGTTATGACTTATAAAAATACTACTTATTCCCATGCTAGATAAACTCTTTACATATTCTAATACTTTTAAAGTTTCTTTTACTGATAGATGATTTGTAGGTTCATCTAAAATTAACATTTTTGATTTAAAGTACATTGATCTCGCTATAGACACTCCTTGTCTTTCGCCACCAGATAACTCTTTGACTGGTATATGAGGCGATCTTAAGTCAAGACCGACTTCTTTAATGGCTTGCATCGATTCGATATTCATTTTTTTTTCATCAAGAATACCTAAGGATTTTAATCCAAACTTCTTAGGCTCTCTTCCAATAAAAACATTTCTAGCAATAGACATTTCTTGAAACATTGTGTTGTA
>TARA_B110000114_G_scaffold50493_1_pt1 | contig 11652 bp, 17 predicted proteins | sample TARA_B110000114 | Tara Oceans TARA_B110000114 (sample SAMEA4397311) | marine metagenome | biome: Polar Biome; feature: [SRF] surface water layer (ENVO:00010504); material: water (ENVO:00002006), including particulate matter (ENVO:01000060) such as... | depth 5 m
CAGTAGCATCTGACGATACTTTGGAGGGCCCATGGCTGCAGACCCTGTTCCCCAAATCTGACTGCACTGATGCTTTATTGGCTTTATCGGCTGCCTACCGGGATTTATATGATGCCTACTGGGAAGAAGCCAAAGCGGCTGAAGGGGCCGGGGTGTATCACTCCGACACTGCGCCTATGGCCGATTGATCGGCCACCGGGGCTTGGTTATTGGTTGCGTTTTATGTGTCGCCTATATTCAGAACATAGCGTCATCGAAAATCTTCAGATCATCTCGCTCGCACCGTCTTTAAGGGCCTGTTTGTGCCAGCCTGAATATCCAATCTGAGGCATACTAGGCAGCCTCGAGCGTGATGAATGACCACGCAACACCTGTGCGCTGCAAGTCGGCAGGCGCTTGTCATTAGTTCCCTGCACCACCTATAACTGACCTATTAATACCCGATTGCGATACCTGTCTTATACGCTCTGCAGGCATTGAAAGTTGCTGTATTAAGTAATCACTAAGCGGTTTGGAAAAGCACAGATCCGCCATAGCGTCTCCCATGCAGTCTAACCAAAGATCCCGCTCATAGGCGTTGATATTTAAATGACTGTGAGCCTTCATAATATTTAACTTGCCGTAAGTTTGTGCATACTTCGATGGCCCGCCCATCCAACCACATAAAAACGTATACAGCTTATCGCGCGAGAGTTGTTTGTCGTCTGGATGCCATCCCCAAATCTTTTGATAACGGTCTTTTGCCGACATAATGTCATAAAACCTATCGACTAAGGCGCGAACACCTTGTTCTCGGCCTACGGCTTCAAAGGTGCTGTCTCCGCGACCATATAAAAATAGTGAATCCGTCATGGAGCCTCCACTGGGAAAATTATTTAGAGCAGATTGCGACATTCCGCAAGGAATTTTTATACTCTCATCGAAGATCACTCTATAAGCCTCTTCGGGCGCAACTTTGATTGGCAGTTGTATCTGTTCTTGCCAACAATTCATCAGATAAAGCTTCGGGTTCGGCCCGCGATTATCGGTTTAACTTAATTTATTTTACTTGTGAAAAGCGACATAAAAAGAGACATTGCCCAATGGTTTTACATAATGCTTTTGAGTGGGTGCTATGACCGCCTTGTCTCCTGCAGAAAGAAAATACTCAGACTCATTTCCCACTTCCGTTATCACATATTTCAACCGTCCTGTCTCGACATTCAACAGGCCCCAAATACCTTGTTTTGTATTATGCTCGGCTAAAAGCGCGGCAGGTACCGTTGTTTCTGTAAAAATGGGTGTCGATTTGTAATGCGTGACAGTCTCTGGGATCGTTTTCATCATTTAACTCCTTGCTCAGTGATTATTCGTTGGCTGCTGCAGTACTTCTAAGATTTACAGCCAGTAATTTGGCTGCCTATATCATTGAAAAGCGCGCAATATAATGGTCAATTACTACCACTGATGTCAGCAAGTTTTTCACTAAGTACAACCTCATTGCTATTCTTGCCGATACCGATTAGCGCAGCTTTTTAACATCTTCGGCACTTACGATGGGGGCAGAATTGCCCCATTGTGTGCGCTCATGGTTAACGACAGCGGCGACTTGCTCGTCGTCTAATAGCGCGGAAAATCCTGGCATAGGCGAGGCGTAGTTAATGCCGTCAATCACTTTTCCCGAAACACCATTGAGGACCGCCAGGATATGTTGTTCGCCACTGTCTGCAAGCACCACGCTGTTGTTTTTTAGCGGCGGGAAAACACCACCTAAGCCTGAACCATCTGCCTGATGACATGATGAGCAGTTGTTACCATAGACCTGCTCACCTAGCTCGACCCAAGCGGCGTTGGCGGTAGTCTTATCGTTGGCTGTTTTCGTTTCAATCGTGGCGGCTAACTGAGAGCTCTGAGGGCCTGTTATTTGGTTGTTCACTTCAAGAGAGATGTAGCCTGCCCCCCAAGCAAAGATTGACAATACCAGTACCCATGCCCAAGTTGGAATTGGCGTGGGGCTTTCCATGCGTATGGGATCGAACTCATCACCGATATTGGAACCGTAAGCATTAGCCAGAATCGAAATCTCGCCTGACAGACGATCGTCATTTCGAATCCCATGAATAGTGATCGAAGGACCATTCTGTACATAAAAATCCATATGACGATGGCTAATGTCACCGTTATCTTCGATGGCTCTAAAACTGAGCTTATGCTTGCCATCTGCTATTATCGTGGTGTCCAATTTAAAGCTCTCGGGAGGGCTCAATGTCTGAAATGGTGTGGTCGAATCATTAAGAAAGACTTCAATGCGCATAATTGCTGTCCTTTTCAGGGCTATCTTGTTTTTTCTCATCGTCCAGAACAAGATACTTAATATGTGTCCTGTCATATTCACCAGGCCTAATTATGTACAGGAGGCCTGCGTAAAAGGCATAGATAACTAACGCTGTTGAGGTTCCAACAACGAACCAACCAAGAAGGTCATTGCCGTCGCTGCCATCAAATCCGCACAGGGTAATCGCAAGCTCAATATAATAATTTACGCGCTCAATCATGGCTGCACCGCCGTTTGCTTAAGCGATTGCAGGTAACTCACCATATCTAAGGCCTCTTGAGTAGCAATCACGACTTTGTTTTCAGGTCTAAAATCTTCGGGGACGGGCACAATCACATCGTCCGGTCCAGCGTCTGATACAACGTCAAACATCCATGGATAACTCGGCATGACAGACGTACCTACGACAGCGCGGGGGTTATAAAGGTGGATCAAATTCCAAATTAAAGAGGGTTGCCTGACGCCTACGTTGGATAAATCGGGACCTGTACGTTGAGTGCCAAGCAATGGTGGGCTTTCTAGCGCGTAGTCTCCAGCAAGAGATCCTCTCCCATAGGGTTTATCAACCGGAAGGTCTCTCACAAACTGAGTGTGACATGTGCCGCAGCCCTCCTTTAGATAGAGTACGCGCCCAGCAGATTGTTCAGGTGTTAATGGTTTTATGCTCGCCAATGGTGGGGTTTTTTCGGCTTCAAACGCCGGCAATACGGCGATAAAAATACTTAACACTAAAAAAATAGTGCTTGCCGTCGCTATAAGCATTTTGTGTTGTGTGTGTAAACTCATACTCTAAGACCTCTCGTTTAGATAGCACGTACTTCGTCGCTTTTGGCTGTTTGATCAGGCAGTGGACGCATTTGCCAGAGATTGATAACAAAAACTAGATGACTGCCAACCATCATGAATCCGCCAATGGCACGCCACAGCCACATAGGAGCAGCGGCATCTACTGATGCTATGAATGAGTCGCCGGCCACCCATGAGGCCCCTTGGAGAATACCTGCAGTTGAAATAGCTATCACATAGAGGCTACCGCCCAAAAATGCTAACCAAAAATGTAGCCCAACAGCCGAGTTGGAAGGCCCCCTCCCTGTTATACGAGGCACGAGACCGTAAATAACCCCCCAGATACAGAAGGCAACAAAACCATACATTGCCAGGTGTGAGTGACCGACAGTAAAGTTAGTGAAGTGCCAGTAAATGTTGGCAGAGCGAAAGGCCTCAATGGTTCCCTGGGATGAGGCTAGGGCATAGCCCCAGATGCCGGTAAGCAGGAAAATAAGAGGATAACTGCGTCGCACTTTATGCCAAGAGCCGCGAGCAGTGAGAAAGAAATTACCAAAACCAGACCATACTGGCACCATCATGCCGACACTGAATAAAATGGCAGTCGTCTGCACCCACCAAGCGATAGGGCTAAAAATAAAATGATGAGCCCCAATTAATGTATAAAACAGTATGCTGGTCCAAAATCCGAGAGCGCCAAGCGCATAACTGTAGATTGGCTTGCCTAGCATGCGTGGCAATGCATAGTAAGTGATGCCTAATACCATGGGCGAGAACCACATGCCTACAGAGTTATGCATGTAATAGCCTTGGATGACTATATTCCCCATTCCTTCCTGATAGAAGGGTAGGTAAGCGATGATTACAATAATGGTCAACCAGGAAAACGCGCCCATGATGTACCAGTTAGAGACATATATTTCGGGGATCGTTCTGTTGGCTAACGTTTGGTAGGCGGTATAAAAGTTGCACCCAAGCCCTATTCCGTAAAGCAACATAATGGGCCACAGCAGTTCACGGTATTCTTGAGGGCCACGGCTTATGCCTAAAGATAACGTGATCACGGCTAGAACCATACATGAATTCCAACAGTACATGCCTAGACGGGCTATTTGAGGTCTGACTAACGGCGTTTTTGATGTGCGCGTAACAACATATAGTGCTAACCCCACTAGAGCCATCGACGACCAACCGAACAGCACGATATTGGTATGGATAGGTCGAATTCGACCGAAAGAGAAAATAGGATATTCTAGTGCCTCGGGCCAATATAATTTAACTGCTGCAATGAGACCGTAAGCCGTACCAACTATTAACCAGAAACTGGCGGATAACAAATAGTTATAGACTAACTTTTGTGTCTCTAGTTCATGCCCAGAAGGCAGGTTACTACTGTTCATAGTTAAGTCCTCAGGCAGCTGAAACAATAATCATGTCGATCATGAGACAGGCGGTAATAGTAATTATCGCTGCAAATCCAAATAGGCGCGAAAATCTAGTACTGTGTTCTTGGTGGGTATTCATGACTTACATCCTCTATAGGTAACTTTGTAATTTACTGGCCATAGTTTTGCTGTCAGTCTCAAACGACAGATAGTCAATGACGCGTGAAAATGGATCTACTATATAGATCAGTGAAGAGTGCGATATTTGATACCCCGGCTGTGCAGTTACGGGAGCGTTTGCGAGCAAAGTCTTGAAAGCGTCGGCAGTAGACTTTAGCGCTTCACGTGAGCCGGTAAGCCCTACAACCCTTGGATCAAAGTCCGACAAGTAGTTCTTGATGACACTAGGTGAGTCGCGTTCTGGATCAACGGTTATAAACAGTGGGTGTACCTTATGGGCCTGACCTTTCTGCTCGAGTATTTCCATCACTTCGGTGAGCCGCCTTAATTGAGTCGGGCACACCATATGGCAGCTAGTGAAGCCAAAGAATACGATTTGGTGCTTGCCAGCAAAACTTTTTTCGCTTGCTGGTTTTCCGTGATGGTCAGTTAGCGAAAACTCGACGCGATTCTCTAAGTCATCGTGGTGGCCTACAGTGAAAACCAAGGACAGAACAACAACAGACAATACTGCAATAAAAAGTAGTAGTGTTTTAACCATTGCATTAGACATATTTAAACCTCTCGTTAAATTTAATTTTCCAGCTTAGGCATGTCAGCCAAAGTAACTTGAGTGTTTCAAGTAAGATGTATAGTCGATGCATTGATGAGGGCTCAATAACATGGCCATCTATAAGAGACTGCACTCGCTGGTCCAGGATAGGCTGAATGATTAGATAATTCGCTACCAGAAGGCCGAGCAAGACCAAGAGCATGCCGACAAGATCAAATGAGAGTCCTTTATCGAGAGCCACAAGGTAAGTTAGCAGAATGAAAAGAGCGCACTCGATCCAAAAAAAAACTGAAAATGTCGCTCGTCCAATCGCAAGAGCATCCACTAGACTGACGGTTGTGGCGAGGAATTTTGCAGGGGTTGCGACAAAACTGATGCCAATGATTATGCCAATCCAGATTAGACAAACTACATTACTGAAGCGCATGGGCTACTTACCTATGCTCGCGTAATAAGCGGCAATATTAGCAGCGTCTACATCATTGAGGTTCTTGACCATGGCGGCCATCATTGCATTTTCGCGGCCACCATCTCTAAAGGCTATGATTTGATTTTTTAAGTACAGTTCTTGTTGGCCGGCTAGATTAGGCCACTGCGGGTTGGCGCTGATGCCCTCTCTACCATGGCAGCCGGTGCATGTGGCTGCTTTGGCTTTCCCGGCTTCAATATCCGTTGCATGACTTACGCTCAAGGGGAGTAATGCTGCAATAGCAGAAACAAGTAATATATTTTTCATGACTAACCTTCCTTCGGTTTGTTATTGCTGGGGTGTATTTAGGGATGTTGTTTCTTCTGACTCTATGCTGTTTTGGGGCGTTGTAGGCTGTGGGGAGGCGCGCAAGTAGCCAAGACCCATAAATACAGCGCCACCAATGATGTTACCGAGAGTGACCCAGATTAAATTATGTGCCATTCCGGATAGAGTGATTAATTGGTTAGGTTCTCCTAACAGTGCAATGCTAAGTAATGTCATATTGGCGATACTGTGCTCGTAGCCGCTGGCAATAAAAGCAAAAAGGCACCAAAAGATTAGGATTGTTTTAGCGGTGTCACTCTTAGTGCGCGCACACATCCACAGTGCAAGGCAGACTAGCCAGTTGCAGAGCGCGCCTCTGGCAAGTAATTCTGTCGCGCTTGAGTTCATTTTATAGCTGGCTACTTGGTTAAGTAATAAAGCACCTTCATGGGTTAACACGCCGCCACCACCCATAATAAATAGAAGCGCTAAGAGCACTGCTCCGACCAGATTAAAAATCCAGGATACGCTCCATACACGCAGTAGTTCACTGCCGGTTGTGATTCCACGACAGCAGCCAATAGTCATATACATTGTATGGCCGGTAAAGAGCTCTGCTCCCGCGAAGACAACCAGCGTAAGCGCTATGCCAAAAGAAGCCCCCATAACCAATTTCTGAAATGCTGGATCAACCAGGGCTCCTACCGAGAATATAAGAATGATACCGAGCCCTATATAGGCGCCAGCCATCATTGCGCTGATGACAAACGCAGCTGGGTGCTCATTAACAATATCTGCTTTATTTCGAGCCAGTGCGCTGAAATATGACAATGTGACTTCGTACATTATGAGCCCCTATAAAGGATGAATGGCAAATACTGGATTCTTTAACATGTATTTAGAATACATATTATAATAATAATTGTCAATGCCTATAAAATGTGAAGATATGAAAAATAACGACAAATATGCAATATTTAGGCAATGCAATTGTTTATTTCAGGGATAGATGAGTTGACACGATGGATAGAACCTGCAAACATGTATCCATAATACATTGAAAAGGAGTTTTATGACCATGCTTCATGAAGTGGTTTTTATTTTGAGTTTGGTGCTGATGAGCGTAGTACTGTTCGCGTTCGCCTATGTAGCCATTAAAGCGAGAAATCTGCAGCCAGAATATGCAGATATTCAATCTCGATCATATTCCATAAGGTCAAAGGTTTTTTGGGTCTTAGTGGTTGCTGGTATTGTGATTACAGTGATTACAACGATGGATCTACCATTTGCGGCGACACGAGGCGATTTGGCCGATGTTGACCGCACTGTGAAAGTGGGGGGCAGACAGTGGCTATGGGAAATAGATCAAACACAGGCCAACGTGGATGAAACGGTCGTTTTTGATGTGAGCGCATTCGATGTCACCCATGGCCTTGGCATTTATGACCCGCAGATGCGTCTTGTTGGCCAGACCCAAGCTATGCCAGGTTATACCAATTCTATAAAAATCACGTTTAAAGAATCTGGCATTTATAAATTACTTTGCATGGAGTATTGCGGCCTTGCGCATCATGCAATGATCACAGATTTCACGGTCGTCGATTAAGAAAATATTACCACTATTCGTAAAAGGAAGAGGATAAGACTATGAGTCAATCAGATGACTTGACGCCATTACCAGGTAGTTCGAGAACAGCCATTCTGGCGTATCTTGGAATTTCTGCTTTAGTATTTGTACTGATGATGTTGTTAGGAGTGGTCATGCGACTAGGCCAGGCAACATGGTTATCGATTCCCGCTGATTTATTCTATCAGGTCATGACAGCCCATGGGGCGGGCATGGTTGGTATCTCGGGTTTAGCCGCCAGCGGTGTGATGTGGTATTTTTTGCGGCGACATGTCGATTTAACGGTAGGCATTCTCTGGGCTAATCTTGGATTCTTTCTCACCGGTGTGGTGCTGATTTTAGGTGGAATATTTTTAGGTGGTTATGCCGGCGGTTGGACTTTCCTTTTTCCATTGCCAGCATATGGTATGGGTATGTGGGGCCCGATTGGGGCAGGGTGTTTTTTAGGCGGTTTGTTGCTAATAGGTGTTGGCTTCTTGCTACTCTATTTAGATGTGGCGCGAGCCATAATGGCGCGTTTTGGCTCTCTAGGAAGAGCTTTGGGCTGGCCTCAGTTATTTCTCGGCAGTAATGAGCCGGCGCCACCAGCACCTGTTGTTGCGGCAACAATGGTATTAATTGTTAATATTGCAGGCATTTTAGCTGGGGCTGTGGTTCTAGTGTTACTGCTCATCAATCTCTTTTATCCGAGTTTTGAGGTAGATCCTTTACTGACTAAGAATTTAACCTACTTTTTTGGTCACGTCTTTATCAACGCTACGATTTACCAAGCTGTTATTGCCGTTTACGAAATTTTACCTGAATATACTAAACGGCCATGGAAAGTGAATAGGGTTTTCCTCGGTGCCTGGACCGCCTCTACCGTTATGGTAATGGCCGTCTACCCGCATCATTTATTGATGGACTTCGTTATGCCGACCTGGGCGCTGATTCTTGGTCAGATCATGTCTTATATGGGCGGGTTCCCCATACTCATAGTGACGGCTTGGGGCGCCTTAACAATAGTTCATCGATCAGGCATTACATGGGACATGCCATCGGGTCTTCTATTCTTGTCAATGTTTGGTTGGGCGGTAGGCGTAGTGCCTGCTGTTATCGATGGAACCATTGCCGTGAATCATATAATGCATAATACGATGTGGGTGCCAGGTCATTTCCATATGTACCTAATTGTCGGATTGGTGGCGATGTTGTTTGGTTTTAAATACTACTTAACCAATCAACAGGGGCAGGTAACTGTGATTGATAAAATCGCGTTCTGGCTGTTTAGTCTAGGCGGTTGTGCATTCTCGATATCATTTCTTAACAGTGGCTATAACTCTGTCCCCCGCCGATGGGCAGTGCATCTGCCCGAATGGACAGCGTTAAGCGAAGGTGCGTCGGTGTTTGCGTTACTGGTGGCCCTTGGTACTACTATCTTTGCCTTACGTTTTCTGACCAATCTAACTCGGGCGAGAAGGTACTAAAATGGTTGCAAAAGCGCCATGAGTAGTCTTCGGTGGTCTGTGGCGGCTAGTATTATGGTAGCCGTGGCAGGCCTAATGATCTTGCACATGGCTACCGATGGATGGCAGGCGTGGACGGCGGAATCAGCGAGGCGCTTAGCGGTGGCCAACAATCCAATGCCACTGCCTGATCTGTCGATTGAGGACGTGAATGAACACATACAAAGCATTGTAGTGAGCAGCAGTGACAACAATACACTGGTGCTCATGGAATTTATATTTACCCGTTGCCCAACTATATGTCAATTGATGGGGGCTGAGTTTGCAGTACTTCAAGACACCATAAAGTCTAGCGACAGCTACCAAAATGTGCGTCTTGTAAGCGTTAGTTTTGATGTCGAAGATGATCGACATGCGATGATTAGTTATGGAGCGCGCTATAGAGCTGATCATAATTACTGGTCGTTGGGTATTCCAAGGGATAGGAAGGAATTAAAGGCCATTATGAAAAAGTTAGGCGCGATTGTTATTCCTGTGCCCAAGCTTGGTTTTATTCATAATACCGCGGTCTATGCGATTTATCAGGGCAAGGTGGTCGCTATTCTTGACCATGATGACCGCGAAGGCGTCAATCAAGTGATTGAGCGTTATAGCGATGCATGATCGGCTTTTAATGAGACATAAAATACTGCAGTTTACCGGACTGCTATTATCTCTTTACCTTATTACCGTAAGCCCTATTAGTACCATTCTTGAGTCAACCATGGTCGGACATGTTCTGCTGCAACTTCCACTGCTGGTGACTATTGGGCTGTTTGCGGCAGATGTTGTACCGGCGAAGCTTAAAAATATGATTATTTTAATCAACGCTGGAGGAATCTTTGGTTGTATTAGTATTACTTTTATTTTTTTAGTTTGGATGATTCCGCGTTGGTTAGATGCATCCCTAGTCTATGAGACTGTTGCGCTAGCCAAGTATGCTTCTTTAATCGTCGGCGGTGTACTGCTAAGGATGAGCTGGCCTATAGCCCACCCCATTACCCGTGGGCTGTTGCAGATAGAATTCATCGCTATGCTTTTAAGGCTTGGCTGGCTGTATCTCATTTCGCCCGAACGGCTGTGCAACAGTTACCTATTGAGCGACCAGATATGGCTGGGCCGAGGTTTACTTATCATTGCTTTTGCCCTTTGTTTAACTTGGTTAATACCTATATTTTTTGGAGGTTCTACTAGCCAAGTGGGAGACAATAGCCGATGCAAGGGCTAAGGGGGCTGTATAATATCCCGGCGGTTGCTGATAAAAGCACAGAGTGGCCTAAGCGCACAGGTGCAATAGTAAGCATTATGGAGCGCCTCGCTTTATTGTGTTGAACCGGGGCAACAGCAATAGTCTCCCGGCGTTATTGAAATTGATATGTTTCGCTAACCGCTTATTAAGCGCGGTTTATTGAAGTGTGCCCCAGATCAAGCGATGTTAGCTTAAGTCGAGACTTTAGCTGGGGCGGCCCTTAAAGGCCTTACGTGTAATTGATCAGCGCCATCGCTAGCCGTTGGCTTAATCTAGATATCAAATACATCTTTAATAGATAGATTTGGTATAATCGCAACTAGCGCGAATCAAATCGAATTTTGCGGAGTTTGATTGCGCAAGTATCAGAGGCCAGCTATGCAACTCACCAAATATACTGATTTGTCGCTACGTGTATTAATGCACCTGGCCTTACAGCGGGATGCAATATCTAGGATTAAAGATATTGCTGAGTCGTATAATGTCTCTCGGAATCACTTAGTAAAAGTGGTTCATAACCTTTCGACGCTAGGGTACATTCACTCGACACAGGGCCGTAACGGCGGCATTAGGCTGGCGGTATCGCCTGATGATATTGTTGTTGGTGATATTGTCCGGGCTGTTGAGCCATCATTGTGTTTAATAGATTGTGAGAGTCAGCAATGCCCCATCAGCTCAGCCTGCTTACTTAAGGAGGCACTTGATGAGGCAATGAGTACTTTCCTCAAAACCCTCGATGGATATACCGTTAGTGATCTCGTGAGAAATAAACCTCAGCTTTTAAAGTTGATCAGAATAGCTTAAGGCGCCCTTAAGCAGAACATCTGATAGAAATCGATACTAAAATACACAGAGATATCAGCCTTGATTCTTATAATAATCTCGGATCTTATTGTTAGTAATATACTAGAAGCTTGCCAATATAGAGTACAGAAGCATAGTTTTAGAGGCTAATTGAGATATCTGTTGTTGCTATGGGGTGATGGTCACTTTCCACAGCAGCATAGTCTCAGAGCAGGAGTTTCAGTCAGTGCTAGCTACTTAGCCGGTCGTATCCAAGGAGAGGTGCTTCCGTCGGAATGTGCCGCCTTGGGCCATTGCCTATCCAGTGAGATTATCCAACATCGCGGGGCTATTATTTCCCGAACATTAGTTGATGGGATGATTAAAACTGGGTAAAGCCTGCCATACCTGAGTTTTTGCCACGCCCTTAGTGCTCGACATTAGTCTAGCCACCTAGGTCGGCGCACGCTGGGCCAAAATGTCGATCAACATCCTAAACACCACTTCGCCTCTGTGGTTGATAGCCTCGTTACGACTTCTGATGATTCCCCATTT
>TARA_B110000114_G_scaffold30776_1_pt1 | contig 11591 bp, 7 predicted proteins | sample TARA_B110000114 | Tara Oceans TARA_B110000114 (sample SAMEA4397311) | marine metagenome | biome: Polar Biome; feature: [SRF] surface water layer (ENVO:00010504); material: water (ENVO:00002006), including particulate matter (ENVO:01000060) such as... | depth 5 m
TTGATTAGGGCGTTAGCACTACCGAATGTAGCTGTTGAATTCTGATCTAATTAAACCAACAAGGTAACCTCAAGTCTATCTAACTGAGCAGTAAGTGCTCCCAGCAAACTTCGAAAGTAATACAAGATGACTAATTTTTCAAAAACCCGAAAAATGTTCGATATTCCTGAAGGTATGATCTATCTCAATGGAAACTCACTTGGGCCAATGCCAAAAGAAGCACCGTCAGCAATTAATGCCTTTTTGATTGATGAATGGCGAACTGAACTTGTCAAAGGGTGGAATACAAAAAACTGGTTTATTAAGAGCAACCTACTCGGTGATCGAATAGGTAGCTTGATGGGCGCCATCAACGGGACAACTGTTGTGGGAGACACCCTATCAATCAAAGTATTTCAAGCCGTTGCCGCAGGTCTAGCAATGGCACCTAAAAGGCGTGTAATTCTTTCAGATAATGGAAATTTTCCAACTGATCTTTATATGGTTGAAGGTCTGATCAACCTTCGCAATGCCGGATATACGTTGAGGACGCCCAACCCAGAAGATGTTTACAGTCAAATTACCGATGAAGTAGCAGTCCTAATGATTACCGAAGTTGATTACCGAAATAGCCGTAAGCATGATATGAAAGCCCTTATTGCCAAAGCCCACAGCGTAGGCGCAACCGTTGTCTGGGATATGGCACATTCAATAGGTGCCCTTCCGATAGATGTGACAGACACCAACACAGATTTTGCAGTTGGATGTACCTATAAATATCTTAATGGAGGGCCTGGTGCGCCTGCATTTATTTATGTCGCACCACGTTTGCTCGATACTGTAGAACCTGCATTGTCCGGGTGGTTTGCCCATGAGGCGCCTTTTGCATTTGACCTTGGCTTTAGGCCTATGCCAGGTAAAATTGACAGAATGCGCATTGGCACGCAATCAATCGCTGCCTTCACACTTTTGGAGACAGCGCTCGATATCTGGGATGATGTGAACTTGTATGATGTGAGATCAAAGTCCATAGAGCTATCTGAATTTTTTATCAGTCAAGTTGAAGCAAAATGTCAGGGGTTAACATTAATAAGCCCTCGGGATCCAAATCAACGTGGTAGCCATGTAGCTTTCCAATTTGAAAATGGGTACGAGTGCATGCAGGCTTTGATAGCCCAAGGCGTCATTGGTGACTTTAGGGCTCCAGATGTTATGCGTTTTGGAATAACACCACTTTTCATCAACCTAGATGACATTGAGAAAGCGGTAACTGTTCTTTCAAACATCTTAAATGACAAAATTTGGAACAAACCAGAGTTTCAAAATCGTTCACTAGTTACTTAAAATTAATTTCTTCACTAGGTTTCATGGAAGTTTAATTATGATTGGTAATGCGCTTTGCTATACCTTTTTTTCCTTAGGGTCGTTAAGGTAATCAATTCCTCATATGGACCTGCCCTCTCAGTTTAGTTAATGGATAGATAATTTTAAAAAGGATTATTGCACAATGCCTGCTGAAACTCATCCAGACATTATTTTCACCAAAGTTGACGAGGCACCGCAACTTGCTTCAGCGTCACTTCTTCCAATTGTGCAAGCCTTCACTGCTGTGGCTAACGTGAAAGTTGGGGTGCGAGATATCTCTCTTGCAGGTCGCATTATCTCAGCCTTTCCAGAGAACTTGACAGTTTCCCAACGCCAAAATGACGACTTGGCATTTTTGGGTGAAATAGTTAAAACTTCTGACGCTAATGTAATCAAATTACCCAACATCTCAGCATCTGTTCCGCAGTTAATTTCTGCCCTTAAAGAACTCCAGTCACAAGGCTATAATATACCACCTTATCCAGAAACTCCACATACAGAATCAGAGAAGAATATACGGTCCCGCTTTGATGCATTGAAGGGTTCTGCAGTTAACCCTGTTTTAAGAGAAGGTAATTCAGATCGCCGGGCAGCAAAGGCTGTAAAGAATTACTCAATGGCTAACCCTCACACAATGGGGCATTGGGCTGCGGATAGCAAAACCTATGTTTCTACAATGTCCAAAAATGATTTTTTTAATAATGAAAAATCCGCAACACTTCGAGAAGATCAAGCCGGACTCGCAAAAATTGAATTGGTTGGTAGCGATGGTTCTGTCACCATCTTAAAATCTGATATTGAGTATCATGCTGGTTCCGTTGTGGACGCAACCTTTATGTCAGCAAAAGCTTTAAGTAGGTTTTTAAGTCAGCAGCTTAAAGATACAAAAGAAAAGGGTGTTTTATTTTCGATCCACCTTAAAGCAACAATGATGAAGGTTTCTGATCCCATCATATTTGGCCATGCCGTAAAAGCATATCTTGCACCTGTGTTTGAAAAATATTCTCAAGAACTTTCTGAAATGGGAGCTAATGCGAATTCCGGTATGGGGGCGGTGATAGATACGATTAAGGGCTCTCCAAATTCTGACGAAATAATAGCCTCAATAAATAAGACTGTTAGTACCAATCCTCCACTTTACATGGTGAATTCAGATAAGGGCATCACTAACCTGCACGTACCATCTGATGTAATTATCGATGCGTCACTACCTGCGCTAATCAGAGCAGGCGGTAAGGGTTGGGGTCCAGATGGAAATGAATCAGATACAAATTGTGTAATACCCGACAGTTCATACGCACCAGTGTATGACGAATCTATTAAGTATTTTAAAGAAAATGGGGCATTAAACCCGGCAAAATCAGGTACTGTCCAAAACGTTGGTCTAATGGCACAGAAGGCAGAGGAATATGGATCACACCCTACTACGTTCGAAATTCCTGCTAATGGTAGAGTACGCATAGTCTTAGAAAATAAGGATATATTGCACGAACATGTTGTCGAAAAAGGTGATATTTGGCGTTCAGCTTCAACGCGGCAGGCACCAATTAAAGACTGGGTACAACTTGCGCTAGATAGGCAATCTATTGAGGGCTGTCAGGCAATTTTTTGGCTTGATGAAAAGCGTCCCCATGATGCAGAATTAATAAAATATATTAAACCAATTTTGAAAGAAGCAAACGCAACAAATCAGTTTAAAATCCTTAATCCTAGACAAGCCACACGCCTCAGCTTGGAGACTATTAGTAAAGGTGAAATGTCAATTGCTGTTACTGGTAATGTTTTGCGAGATTACCTGACTGATCTGTTTCCCATTCTTGAGCTAGGTACGTCAGCAAAAATGCTTTCAATAGTAAAGTTAATGAATGGTGGCGGTTTGTTTGAAACTGGGGCTGGTGGATCAGCCCCTAAGCACGTTCAGCAATTAATGGAAGAAAACCACTTGCGGTGGGACTCACTGGGTGAGTTTTGCGCCCTAGGCGAAAGTCTGAAGTATTTAGCAACCGTTAAGAATAATAAAAAAGCAAGGATTTTGGGTGAAGCTGTTGATCAGGCTACACAAGGTATACTTGATCAAAACAAATCACCTGGCCGCAAGGTGAGCCAGCTGGATAATCGTGACAGTCACTTCTACTTTGCACGTTACTGGGCCCAAGCTTTAGCAATGCAATCAGACGATCCAGACCTAGCGAAGTATTTTGAGCCTATTGCACAGGCCCTAGCTGAAAATGAAACTGCAATTTTAGACGACCTCTCATCAGCAAAGGGCAAACCAGCCGATATCGGGGGCTATTTTCATGGTAATCATCAGAAAACTGAAGACATTATGCGGCCATCTGAGATTTTTAATAGAATAATTAAATTAGAAAAATAGGCTACATAACAACAGGCGTCTCAAAATAAAATTTATCTAAAGTTCAGTTTTTGCAGTCTTTTAGTATAAGGTAAAAAATTGTTCGGTGGCATTGCGGTGTATTTAAAATCGTTTGTTAAATGAGAAAACCACCACAATATTGTGGCTACAAAAAACAATGATTTTACCATTGCTCTTCTCATTTCAATCCTTGAATGTAATCGCACAAATTTTGGAGATTTTAATGACCTATAGCCCACCTAAGGTATGGACATGGGACACCGATAATGGTGGCCAGTTTGCTAGTATTAATAGACCTATCTCAGGTGCTACCCATGAAAAAGAACTGCCAGTTGGCGAGCATCCACTACAGCTTTACTCAAAAGGGACACCTAATGGCGTAAAAGTTACAGTTATGCTTGAAGAACTATTAGCTAAAGGCAAACCTGGCGCAGAATATGATGCGTGGTTGATTGAAATAGGAGATGGGACCCAATTTAGTAGTGGTTTTGTAGACATAAATCCTAATTCCAAGATTCCCGCACTTATGGATAAATCAGCAGGCGTGCGGGTATTTGAGAGTGGTGCAATCTTACTATACCTAGCTGAAAAGTTTAATTTGTTTTTATCAGAAGATATTGCTGAGCGAACTGAAACCCTTAATTGGTTATTTTGGCTGCAAGGTTCTGCTCCTTACTTAGGTGGGGGTTTTGGTCATTTCTACGCATATGCACCAGAAAAATTTGAGTATCCAATCAATCGCTTTACGATGGAAGTTAAGCGCCAGTTGGATCTTTTGGATAAACAACTTGAAAATAAAAGATTTCTAGCTGGGAGTCAGTATTCGATTGCAGATATGGCAGCCGCCCCTTGGTACGGAGCTTTAGTCAAGGGCTTACAGTATGATGCAGGTGAATTTTTAGATGTAGGGATTTATAAAAATGTAAAGCGGTGGGCCGATGAAATTTACGCGCGTCCAGCATTTAAAAGAGGTCAGATGGTAAACCGAACCAAAGGGGCACCATCAGAAAGACTTTCTGAACGGCATAATTCTGATGATTTTGACAACATTTCTCAGGCCTAATATTGGCTTGGTTTATTAAATTAAATTTAAAAACGTTAGTTTTGTCTTTTGCCACCTTGCCCAAAACAGCAAAGGCCTTGTTTTTAATTAGGTACAATGGCAATATTTTAGAGATCAACATGGAATATTATTCTAATGCAATCACCTAATATGACACAAAAGCCAGATGTGAAGGCATTCTTTGATACTCAGTCAAATACGATAAGTTATGTGGTAAAAGATCCCCAAAGTACTTCATGTGCAGTAATAGATGCAGTCATGCAATTTGATTACGCAGCTGGGCGGTTAAGCTACGAAAGTGCAGACGAGATGATCGACTACATCATCCACAATCAACTAACACTTGAATGGATTATTGAAACCCACGTCCATGCAGATCACCTATCCGGCGCTCCCTATATTCAGCAGAAACTGGGTGGAAAAATTGGGATTGGGAAGCATATCCAAACAGTCCAAGAGACCTTTGGAAAAATTTTTAATGCCGAGACTGAATTTGAGCGTGATGGCTCACAATTTGATAAACTTTTTGAAGATAAGGATACTTATCAAATTGGCGAAATGGCTTGCTTTGCAATACACACTCCAGGGCATACTCCGGCTTGTATGGTTCATATAATGGGTGATGCCGCTTTTTCAGGCGATACCTTATTCATGCCAGATGGAGGCTCAGCCCGTGCAGATTTCCCTGGTGGAGATGCTGGACAACTATTTGATTCAATAAGTCAAGTTTTGAGCTTACCAGATGAGGTTCGCTTATTTGTTTGTCATGATTACGGTCCTGGCGGCCGAGCGATTAGCTGGGAAACAACCATTAGAGAACAGAAAAATTCTAATATTCACGTTGGCAAAGGAGCAGATCGTGACGCATTTGTAGCAATGCGCGAAGAGCGTGACGCAAAGCTGGCGATGCCAAAACTGATTATTCCCTCATTACAAGTAAATATGCGGGCTGGGGAAATACCGCGAGATGACACAGGTAATATGGCTTTAAAAATTCCTTTGAATAAGCTCTAAACAGAGTGATAAAAAGTACTGGTGACATTTTAATCAAAACATACCGTTATAGGATGTAACTAAATCTGTTTTTCACTAGATTTCAATTTTTTAAAAAAATATGGTGAGTTGCAATGCAGATCACGTCAAAGTATTTTATATGGCATATAATGTGTTAGCAGTTTTTAAAACAACTGAGTGCTGCACCTAGGGAGTTGTATCATGAACCTTATTACAAAACTGCGCGTCTTGGTTTCAGTTGCGGCAATCACTTTTGGATCAGTGACTTCCGCATCTGCTGAAATTACCAGCCTTCGTATCCAAACACACTTCACGGCTGAAAGCACATCTGGGCAGATGGTGGCAAACTTTATTGAAAACGTCAGTACGATGTCAAATGGCGAAATTAAAATTAAAATTTTCTATGGCTCTACGATTACGAATACTGCAGAGACGTTTGATGCAGCGATTGCAGGTATTCTTGATTGCGATATGACAGATGCTTCATACCAAGTCGGCAGAGATCCAGCATTCCAGTTTGCTAGTGATCTAGTGGGCCTTTACACAAATCCACAAGAGCAAATGGCGTGGCTACTTCATAGCGACGGATACAGCGCCCTAAATGTTTTATACAATTCATACGATATGGAGTTCATCGGTTGGTGGATACCAGGTCCAGCATCGTTTTCTTCTTCAGAATCTGTTGGAGGAATTGCTGACGTGAAGGATTGGAGATTTCGCTCCTCTTCAAGTTCAAACAATACAGTTTTTACAAACTTGGGAGCATCACCAGTTGTGATAGACCAAAATGCTATTCCTGGGGCTATTGGAACTGGTATTCTGGACGGTGCGTATGCAGCAAATTTAACTGAAACCTCAGAATTAGGTCTGTATGACATTGGCAATCGCACCAACTTTCCAGGTTTTCATTCTATGCCAACGAGCCATTTAGCCTGTCGTAAGGGCGTTTGGAATTCAATGCCAGCTGACCATCAAGCTATTCTTAAAAATGGAATGCAAACTCTGGCCTCTAACAACAACACGATAACTAAAATCAAGAAAGCCCTCACAACAAAGTTACTACTCGAAAAAGAAGTTAAATTGTATAAATGGTCAGAAACTGAACTATACAGGTATCGTTCAATGGTGAAATCTAGTTTAGTCGAATTTGCAACAACTCCAGCTGCGAAAACACTTCTAGAGAGCCACATCAAGTTTTTGGCAGCAATGGGTTTGTTAGAATAGCAACATAGTTTTAGACTTTATGGTAGCGGCCAACATTAAAGTTCAAGCCGCACCACACCACTTGCAACCCAATCATCAAGAATTTTTAGTGCCATGTCAGCAAAAGCCTGGTCATTAATATGGCAATCAACTTCAGTAAGCTGAAGCGGCAGTTTGATTACCTGGCGTACCTCATCTACCATTGCAGATAGACCATCAGGATCATATGCTGGTTCTCCGTATTTGTCCCATGCCTCAACTCCCTGAGTAGGCAATAAAAAATGTACTGGGCCTTTAGATGCCTGCAAACGTTTGGCAATGTCTTGGATCAGTGTTCGGCGTTCTTCTGGGCGAAGAACCGATGATTTTATTAAACGGTTATGCTCATGAAAGGGGCGGTCAGCATATGCAGACGGCGTTTCTTGCCAGCCAACAAAATCAATCAGGTCAGAGCAACCAGGAGCTACAATTTGCGGAATCCCCTTGGATCCAGCGCCTGTTAACCTGTACGGCCCAGCATTAATAACAGAACCGACCATGGAATTAGCAAGTTCCTGCATTGCAAAATCCATAACTGCAACAAAATAACCCTGTTGAGCTAAAGATTCAAAGGCCATTCCACCCATCCCAGTAGCGTGGAAAATAGCGACCTCAAATCCACGTGATTCAAGTGGATCGCGCAATAATTTCATATAACTCAAACAAGAAGTACCCAAACTCATCATGCCTATCACAGGCCGATCCGCTTTTGGCGGTTCTACACTTTTTGCAGAACCTAAAACTGCTCCAGCAGCTTGGCTAAGAGACGATTTGCAAACTGAGTTTAAACCGTAAAGACCACCAGCCCAAAGTATCATTTGAATATCAGGTGACAATCGGTCTGCTGGAATAATGGGTGAAAAAGAAACTGTGGAAACAACATATTTAGGAACGCCCATGGGTAACGCCTGAGCACAGTCTAGCGCTAAATCAGTTCCCATTGTTCCACCTAAGGCTAGCATTGCATCAATCTTACCACTGGCGTGTAGTTGGGACGTTAAAATTACCGCCCCTCTAGCCATAATTTGCATTGCTGAATTTTCATCACCACTTTTAATTGCTAATTGAATGGTGGAGCTGCCAGCCTCAGCAACCTGATGTTTGGATATATCAGTCGGAGTGGACGGATCACCTAAAACACTAACGTCCATACTCAACACAGCCCCACCCTGGGCAGCTATGCAGTTACAAATATAATTCAACTCCTCATCTTTAGTATCATAAGTTCCAATAACTAAGATTGTTTTTTTTGACATTATATCAACATCCTCATAATTGGACCCACGCCGTTTTAAGGTTTCTGTATTTGTCCATTGCATGGGGTGACTTGTCGTGTCCATTACCTGACTGACCCACGCCACCCAATGGCACAGTAACGTCAGCACCACCGTAGGTATTTACATGGACTACGCCAGCACGCAGGCTTTCAATCATGCGATGAGCTCTACTAATGTTTTGGGTAAAGACACCAGCCGACAGGCCATAATTTGTACCATTCGCTAGTCGAACTGCTTCATCTTCCTTGTCAAAGGGTTGTATAGCCAGAACGGGTCCGAAAATTTCGTTTTGAACCAAGGAGCTATCTTGTGAGGCATTGTCAAAAATGGTTGGACCAATGTAAAATCCGCCTGTATCGACTGCTCGTTGTACGCCACCTAATTTTAAATCTGCTCCATCGGCTGCAGCACGATCACAATCCCGTAGGATATTATTCATCTGAGTCTTTGAAGCGATAGCACCCGCATTTGTTGATAAATCTAACGGATTCCCCAATGTCATTTCATCAGCTATTTTTACTATTTTTTCAACAACATCCTGATGTATCGAGCGCTCCACTAACAAACGAGATGAAGCTACACAAACTTGTCCACTATTGCGGAAAATAGCTCCAGCAGCCACCTTAGCTACTTGATCAAGATTTCCCGCATCCCCAAAAACTACAGATGCCGACTTCCCACCAAGTTCCAGATAAACGCGCTTTAGGTTGGATTGGGCAGCATACATCAATAGTTGGCGACCAACCGGACCCGATCCTGTAAACGCCAGTACATCAACATCCATATGTCGGCCCAACGCCGCTCCAACATCTAAACCAGTTCCAGTAACGACATTCAAAACACCATCAGGTAAGCCAGCTTCGTGACAGATATCGACTAATCGCAAAATGCTTAAGGAAGCAACTTCTGCCGGTTTTAAAACAATGGTATTTCCAGCTGCCAAAGCCGCTGCAATTTTCCAAGCACCTATCATTAGAGGAAAATTCCATGGGATAATTACACCAACTACGCCGACTGGCGTATGGTGAACCAGACCTAAAGTATCTGGAGCTGTTGGGGCAATCTCGCCATACTGTTTATCGCACAACTCTCCATAGTAACGAAAAGTGCCAGCAGCACTCAATGGCTCACCTTTTATGGCCATTGAAATTTCAGTTCCATTATCACGCACCCCTAAGACGGCAAGCGAGTGTGCCTCGTTTGCAATCTGATCAGCAATACGTTGCAAAATCTTTCCCCTCACAGCTGGGGCAAGCCCAGACCAGCGGCCGTCTTCAAAAGCTGTACGAGCAGCAAGGACTGCCTTATCTACATCCAATCCTTGTCCAGCAGCGATCTTAGTCAGTAAGGTGCCATCAATTGGGGATATTACATCCATTTGGGCCCCATCGCTGGCATCAACTTTTTTGCCATCAATCAAGTGCTGACCCACTGGCACTGAGGCTTGCCGTAAAATATCAATTTCAGATTGGTTTATCATATTTGTAACTCGCACCTTTAAAATTTTTTGTACTACAACAATAATTTTAACTTTGTGGTCACAAAGTTATTTGTTATTATTTTTTGTGATCACGTTTTTTAAGTGTGAAACTGAAAGACCAAAAATAATCTAACTTCCTATTTAATATATATTCACAAACTCTTAGTGATAATCTCCCTGGCTATTGGCTCACCCTTTAGCACAGCTCTTTGTTGCCAGCACTGCACATTAAGATTGCCTAGATCAGTTTAGCCTGTCAATAAATCGACAATTACCAAAAATAACATTAATAAGAAAGTTAACGTAAAACAGCTAAAGCTACAATGAAAACGATTAATTGAAACTTGAAGTATTTATATATAGTTGAATCAAAAATTTGAATTTGGGTGCAGGGTACTAGGCACAAACTTAACTTGATTAACTTAAATTACGGTAAAGAACTATTGGAGTTAGACCAATGAAAGACCAAAACTTTTTGACAGAAAATAATGCCCGTCATATGTGGCACCCTATGGCTCATCCCGCCGAAATGCAGGCTAATCCACCACGCGTCATTGTTGGAGCTAAAGGCGTCCGCATAACAGACGTAGATGGCCACGAAACGGTAGACGCAGTAGGCGGTCTTTGGAATGTTAACCTTGGTTATTCCTGCAAACCAGTAAAGCAGGCGATTTCTGAACAGCTTGAGGCTCTGCCATATTACTCTACTTTCCGAGGCACCTCCAATGATAAAGTCATTGAACTCAGCTACATGTTGCGTGATTTTTTTGAACCAGATGGTCTAAGCCGTGCATTCTTTACATCTGGTGGATCAGACAGTGTTGAAATCTGTCTTCGTTTGGCTCGGCAGTATCACAAAATTAAGGGCTCACAGGGGCGCGTGAAATATCTTTCTTTAATGAAAGGATACCACGGCACCCACACAGGTGGAGCTTCAGTAAATGGAAATGCAAATTTCAGGACACAATATGAACCTCTACTCCCTGGCTGTTTTCATGTTCCAGCTCCCTATACCTACCGCAATCCATTTGATGAAACTGATCCAGAGCGCTTATCAGCCCTATGCCTCAAGGCCTTGGAAGAACAAATTAGTTTTCAGGGAGCAGAAACTATCGCTGCGTTTATTATGGAGCCAGTTCTTGGTGCAGGTGGTGTAATTCCACCTCATCCTAGCTTTATGCCAAGGGTACGCGAGATATGTTCAAAATATGGTATTTTACTAATTGCTGACGAAGTAATCACTGCCTTTGGCAGAACTGGTGCCTGGACTGGAAGTCGCCTTTGGGGTGTCAAACCTGACCTCATGGCTACGGCGAAAGCAATTACAAATGGCTATTTTCCATTTGGGGCTGCGATGATATCCGATGAAGTCGCAGAGGTCTTTGAAGGCGACACAACCGGCCGCGCCATGATTGGGTCTGGGTATACATATTCTGGGCATCCCGTTGGGGCAGCAGCAGCAGTTGCATGCCTGACAGAGACGCTTCGCTTGAACGTTCCAGAAAATGCAGCTGCACGCGGAACACAACTATTTGAGGGTCTGAAAAAACTAAAGCAGAAATATGAGGTAATTGGAGATGTGCGTGGGGGTCATGGACTAATGTGCGCGCTTGAGCTGGTATCTGATCAAACTTCTAAGAAACCCGTCGAAAAAGAAACAGCTGCACGCATCTATGAAACTACCTACAATAATGGGACCATGGTGCGTATTTCTGGACCAAACATCATTCTATCCCCACCACTTATTTCTAAGGCTACTGACGTAGATCGGATTTTAACCTCCCTCGATAAGGGGCT
>TARA_B110000114_G_scaffold81141_1_pt1 | contig 11556 bp, 11 predicted proteins | sample TARA_B110000114 | Tara Oceans TARA_B110000114 (sample SAMEA4397311) | marine metagenome | biome: Polar Biome; feature: [SRF] surface water layer (ENVO:00010504); material: water (ENVO:00002006), including particulate matter (ENVO:01000060) such as... | depth 5 m
TCCTCCTCTTCTTGTAATAAACCAATAATGAATAATAGCTACTTTCACTTATTTTTTTAATAATAATTTATTCAACAAAGAAAGACTAAAAATAAAGGCAAAACAAACAACCAAAATGTAGGTTCCCATACCTTTTAAAAAATTAAATGTTAACATGAAAAAATTACAAAAAAGCAAGAAAAAAAATAGTGGTAAATAGCTATTATTTCCAACAATAACTTTATTAACAATATTTTTCTGAAAACACCCATATAAAAAAATCATTATTAAACCAAGCCATCCAAAGTCTACATAGAGCCCTCCGAAGAAAGTAACAAATGTACTACCTCTTGGATTCATAAATTGCACTTCTTTTAAATTAGAATCTGTAAGTTTATATTTATTTGTAAATTTATTAATTATACTAAAAGTAAACTTCCCATATTGATGTTTTATTGGTGTTTTCTGGTAATACTTGACTAGGTTGTCAAATTCAAAAACTCCATGCACATAGTATTGTGCTATTTGAAAACCAGATACCATCATTTTTTTTATACTATTGTTATTTGTTGAATGTATTACTTCAAATAATACGGGACTAGGTTCTAAAAACTTATTTAAAAAAAAATCTGTTGTTAATGATGAGTAATTATCATCTGTTTCACCAGCCTCCCTTTGCATAATAATAGATGTGGCTATTGTAAATAAAATAGTAATGGTAAAAATAATAAGTAAAATATGTTTCCTAGTGAAAAATATTTTTTTAAAATAAAGTAGTATAATAAGGAGCAAAATAACAGGTGTGAAAAACGCATTTCTACTTCCCCTAATAAAACCTTCAATAAAAGGAAGCAAGAATAATAATAAGGAAATCATAATTATTTTTTTTTCCGTTATTTTATTCTTGAGAACAAATATGATTGGAATAAAATAAAGATGCGTTAAAATAGCGCTGAGAGTGAAAATAAAGTTTGGTTTAGTTTCTGCTAATAATGCTCTATTTTGCCAAACATCATTACTAAAACTCACCTTTCTGAATATAAACAAATCAATATATCTAAATAAATAACTCATTAAAGTAGTTCCAATAATAATATAGATGAACCTTTTACTAATTATTACGAAACCTTTATTCTGCGTTTTTGTATTTGGAAAAAAAAGATACCCGAGAATTAAAAAGACATAAGAAAGAAAAATAAACCAAAATGATTCTTTTGCAAAAGGAGATATAATTTTTGCAGGAAATAAAATAAAAATAAAAAACCAAATAAAAATACCACCAAAAAGGCTTACAAAAAAAGCAAAATGTTTTGATTTAGCCATTTTTAACTTATTAAAATTAACATTAAACAAGATGTAATATAAACAAACGTTAAAGAAAGAAGTGATTTTTTGAAAATAATTTTCTTTGTTCTTAATGCTAAAAACTGGGTAATATTGGCCATAAAAAACAGGGAATAAAGAATAAATGTCAGGCTTAATAATGTAAGATAATCCCTATATAAGTAAAGCACCACTATAGAAAGAATAAAAAGCCCCAAAAAATACAAATTATTAACTTTTGACAACCCTTCTCTATCAACAATATTAGATTGTAAAGCAGATGCTATCCAAAATGTCATTTGACAAAATATTACAAAAAATAATGCTTTATTATTTGGGTAAGTATTTACAAAATATTCAGAAAAAGATGGCACTAAGTATGGGTAAATGAAATAGATAATTATGGATAAAACAAAAATAAAAAAATAAAATAAAGAAAAGTAATAGTCTAGTATCTTTGGCTTCTTTGTGTATAATTCTTTAAAATACCTTATGGAAATTACTTGGTAAATCATAACAACAATTGCAGATAAACGGAAATAAAAACCATAGATACCAGTTGCTTCATAACCAAAAAAATGTTTAGATAGAATTCTTCCAGAAACTGTAAGTAAGAACAAGAACAAAGAAGAAATAAGTAAGTGAATACTAAATTTAAGTATTTTTTTATAATGATTAAATATAGTTTTTTTACTCTCTCTTATAAATCTATAAAACGCATTAACAACAAAAATACATCCATAAAAAAAAAGTGAAACACTAATATTGCTTATTGAAGGAGTAATAAATTTAAGATAGTAACCAATAATAAAAAACAGTAATAAAATATAAATACCTGCATCTAAAAATACTGCTCTAAAAATATTGCTATGGCTTTTTAGTTTTGTAGAAAAAAACATTTGATTTGCAATTATGTATGAAATATTAATTGCCAAATAAATTTCTAATCCATAGCGTTTAAAAGAAAAATATATAATTTGGTTTCCAATAAAAAACAGGGTCAACCATAAAGGGTGAAGAGAGAATCCGTTTTTAAGCTTAGCCATCTTTTTTCTAATTATAAAATAAGGATAAGCACCTTGAACACCTAAATTCATTACAGCATTTAATAACATACCAATTCCTGCAAGAGAATATTCTAAAACACCAAAGTCTTTACCCGTTAAAATATCAGCTAAAAGAAGTGGTGCTAAAAAAACAATTCCTTTCACTAAGGAAAATGAAAACAGAAAAATTAGATTTTTTCTCACTTTTTTTTATCAAATTTTAGAAACAAAGGTAAAATAAAAGAAAATATTAGAATTCCATGTTGTCTTTCTAAATAAGACTCAAAAAAACAAGCAATAGAAAAAAACATTATAAGATATACGAAAAACACATCTTTATTTGATGCTGATTTTAACAATAGAAAAATTAATACTATGAATAAAACACCACCAAAAACACCTGTTTTTAAAAACTCTGAAAAATATTGATTATGATTATTATACCTTTCTCTAATACCTTGTTTAAAATATATTTTTTTATAATTAAAATATAAAAGATCTAAATAATCTCCAGTACCAACACCAAAAAGAAAAGATTTTTTAATTTCTTTTAAAGCTATAGTATTTATTAAAACTCTATGTTCTAATGTGTTTTTTGTATGAGTTACTTTGTTTTTTGTAATAATAGTTTCTATGTTAAAATCTGTAGTTTTTACTAAAATAGCAAATTTTTTCTTTAACCCTGGAACAAAAAAGATAGTAGATAAAAAAACACCAATTAGTAAGCTAACTATGCCTATTGTTTTTATTACAGTAAATTTATTTTTTAAAAATAAAAAAGCTTTAAAAAGCAAAGTTAAACCTAAAATAAAAATGGTTGTTTTATTTTTTAAAATGATTAAACAAAAGAAAAAGAATATTGAAAGAATAAGATTATAGCCTCTGTTTTCTTTATGCTCAATTTGATTTAAACAGTGTAAAAACGGAATTAATAAAATTACAGCTAAATAAAATTGACTCATACCAAGTTTATTATTAATAACAATAAATACAAAAGTACCAATTGGCTGATTTTCAACAAAAACATGAAAAATTAAATACATTATAAAAAATAAAGTAAAAAATACTTTTAAAAACTCTACATTTAAAATAAATTGTTTTCTGCTAAATTTTTCTGAAAAGGCAATTAATGGAAGAAAAAAAACTGGTAAAAATTTCTGTATTTTCATCCACCCTGTTGTAGTATTTTGAGTATAACACATTCCTAATAGCTGTGCTAAAAAAAATAGTACATAGAAAACAACTATTTTATTATTCTTTAGAGTTTTAAATTTATTTTTTATATTTTCTTTACTATCAGTAAAAAAGAATACGAATAATAAAATTATTGAAATGCTATTAATTGCATAAGAGAACACAAAACTACTGATAAGAATATTAATTAAAAATATATAAATTAAGGGTCTTTTGTTTTTAAAACTATTTACCGTCATTGTTTTATTATTTTTTTAACCAACACATTAGTTAATAAGTCATCTAAAATTAATTCATCTTTGTAATCAACATCTAAAATTATTTTATTAATTATTGTAGGCTCGCTAGATTTTCCCTCATCTAATTTTAGCGCATAACCATTATTTCCTTTGGTTAGTACAGTTACATAATTGAGGGTACAATTATTGCACCGGTTTACCCATAAGCCAGATAAAACCTTTTCTTCTCCTTTAGCAGCATCTTGCATGCCACTCATTAATTCAGACGAACCTTGCCCATATTTTTCTATAGTCATTTTTTTTATTACATTATTTTCTCCTGTAATATATACTCCATGTCTATCTGAAGAATTTATGATAACTTCATCTATTCTAATGTTTTTTGGATTATTTCCCCAACCATCAATTGCTAAAGCCGCATGGTTATTTTGGTATCTTTTATCTCCAGATCCGAAATCTTTGATTTGAAGGTATTTAATTTTTATATTATTACAACCATGGTATATGTGGCAACCTCTTGACCTTGTTTTTCTTGGATTCTTTTCTATAGAAGAATGAATTATAACACTGTCTATTTTAATATTACTAGCTTCCGTAATCCCTAACCTATCAAATGTTATTATTGTACCTTTTATCGTTATGTTTTTTGGTTTTTTTCTGTTTTTGGCATTAGGAGTTATTTGAATAATATCAAATTCTGCTTTATCGGACTTAATTGTAATATTTTCTCTAGAATCAAGGATTAAAGGGTATTTATAATTCCCTTTTGGAAAGAACAATTCAACGCCATTTTGCTCCGCTAAATCTAAAATAGAATTAATTTTTGGTTCTTTAGTTATTGGGTGAGTGTATGCATAAGCACTATCAGGAAAGATTCCATAACGACGAACATCTCCTATTTTATAATTCTCATTAATTGCTAAATTTTTTTCCGAAAACTTTAGTTTTTCTGTATTTTTGTTTTGAATAGTGTTTTTGTTTTCTGTTTTACAAGATGTTAAAAACGCTATCAGTATTACTAAAAGATATTTTTTCATTAACTACTATTTTGTGTATACTTCCTCAACTAAATTTTCACCTTCTATCTTTTTTAATTCTTTTTTAGATTCTTCAAATGATTTTTCTATGAACCGTAAACGTTGATTAACATACATTCCACTTTCAATTAAATCTTTAGAAACAACAGAATTACTTCCAATTGTTATTCCTTTTTTAATTGTTATTCCTGCATTTATTACTGTTGCAGAACCAATGTAGATATTGTCTTCTATAATTACTTCACCATCTATTCTAAACCTCCCTGGCCCTTCAATATCATGCAAATAACCATGAGTCCAAATTTGCGACCCAATTCCTGCTAATGTGGTGAAATTACCTAAATGAACACTCCTGGTTAAATCAATTTTGTGTTTTGCTGTTATTTTACTCAGTTCTCCTAAATGCAAAAAAGCTTCACCATAAGAAACTCCTTGAGAAGCTCTTATTAAACTATTTGAATTACCTATAGCTCCTTGTTTTTCAAAATTCAAGGAAAAAGGACCTTTAATTATATTTAGATGCCCTATGTACGCCTGTTCTTTAAAACAAATTAAATCAATATTTATAAAATTTAAGTGGCCTATTTTTGTTTTTTTTTCAAGATTTAATTTTTTAACAAGCACTAATGAAAACCCAATTTTGGAGGAATATGAAACTTTATGCCCTAATATTTTTAAAAAAAATACTGCTATTTTACTTGGAAATAAACAGACTAAAGCGGTTAGGTATTTCTTCATTTTTCTAATTTTAAATTTCTGTTTTTTGCTCCAACAATTATTGCACCTGCAGGTACATCTTTAGTGACCACTGCCCCAGATCCTATAATCGCTTTTTCATTTATAACAACTCCTCCTAGAATAACAGAATTAGCTCCAATCCAAACCCCTTCTTTAATTGTTATAGGAAAAGAGAAGTGTTTGTAGGGAGGTGCTTTAGAAAAGTCTAAACCTGCAGTTTCTATAATTACCCCCCTAGATAAAGTAACATTATTTCCAATGATTATTTTAGATTTTGCACCAATAGAACTATTTCTACCTATGGCAACTTTATTTCCTATAATGATATTGTTTCCATATTTAATTTCAACACTGTAATGACAAACACTATCTCCTGAGTTTGGCACTAATGCTTTAAACCTTAAATGACTCCAAACTCTTGAAAAGGCCCATGAAATTTTTAAAAATAATAGAGAAATCCATCTAAAGATGAAAAATTCAGAAAATACACGTATTATTTTTTTCATCTAATTTATTGTAAAATAAGCCTATTAACATAACTGTCATATGGATTATTACTAATACTTATTGGTTCGTATTTCTCTATACCTATAGGATTTAATGAGTATTGAACCTGCAATAATAATCTTTTCCCTTTTTGTGGTAAAAGACCTTTATGGAAACCAAATGTATCAGCAAGAAAAGTACTTCCTTTTTTTCCTGTAAAAAACTTTATTTTGTTTTCTCCAAATGCACTTATAACTTCTTCATCTTGGTATCTTCTTATTTTTAATAATTTATTTGAAATTGATGATCCTTCTACATATACATGTGGACCATTTTCTAACTCAACATTTGTTAAATAGATAAAAAGTTTACAAAATTTAAAATCATCTACATCTCTATGAAACATCTGAGCTTGTTCTGCTTTTTCTTTACCTGAAATAGACCACCACATATTTATATTACTGATTGTTGGTGTTGCTCCTAAAAATTCTTGAACATATTTTAATATGTCAGAATTATTAGCAATATCTAATATTTCTTTAATTGAGACTAAATCTTTACGCTGATAATTGGCAACATGTACTTTATTAGGTATCATTTCTGCTTTAAAGAAACCTAAATCTTTTCTGAAAGGATCATAACATTTAAAGTCTTTTGTTTTTTCAATAATTAAGTCTACTTCCTCTGTTGATAAAAACAATCCTAAATTTGTGCAGCCAGATAATGATAGTTCATCCTTTTTAATTTCTATACTTTTACCAACCCCATTAAAAACGCTTTTGTTTCCAATAGCTTTCACCTTTTTATTTATAAAAAAATTTTTTATTTTTTTATTTTTTATTGACCGCATTGCATAGAATGATATTTTGTTAAATAGTATTTTCATTTTAAAATTTTTACGTATTGTCTTTTTGATATAATTAATTTCCCTGTAAGCAAGATATATAATATTGCGAATAAAAGGAAGCCTGTAATAATATAAATTCCTTGAGCTCCGTTAATAAAATTAATGACTAATAAGAAAAAGTTAATAATCATCATATAAAATAATAAAGGAATAAACTGAAACCTTCCTTTAATTGTTTGATTGTATATATATTTTTGAAAAAACCCAAATAAAAACATAAAAAGAAATGAAAACCATCCAAAGTCAATAAAAATAGGTCCAAAAAATGTTGTGTATATACCTGTTCTAGGTGGTGCTTTTTGTATTGATTGTAAATCAATATCTGTTCTAAAAATTATATTAATAAATTTAGCAAATACATTAAATGTATAAGCTCCGTAATAATGTGGCGCACTATAATTATTATACATATAATTAAATTCATAGACACCGTGTAAATAATATTGTGAGAAGTTAATAAACCCTAACTGAATAACTTGAAATGTTTCGTTATTAGAATTAATTATACTATTTCTAATACTTTCTGAAGGCTCAATTGTGTAATTAAAACCTGCTTTTGTTAAAATATGTTTTATTGATTTTTTTCTATCTTTTGTGAAATCATTAGTTCTTTCAATAAAAAGATTAACAGAATATATACCTAAAAAAAATAATAGAACACTAACTATTATTACACGTCCGTAGGTTATTTTTAGTTTTTTGAAATATCTAAGATAGATCGCAAAAAGCACTAACAATACAAATAACCCTGATCTAGAACCTAACATTAGAAACTCGAAAGATGCAGAAAAAAATAAAAACAAACAAAGGGTATACATCCATTTATTTTTCATATTTAATGTATGATAAAGAAACAAAGGGATAAGCGCCAAGGGATTTATGATTGCAGATATAATACTAATTACAGATGCCCCTGCTTTTTCAAGCAGAACTCTGTTTTCTGACATTGAATAATTAAATGACCCTTCTCTTAAATAGAATTTATCAAAAAGCTTTAAAAAAACACCAAATAATGCAATAGCCATAATAATAAATAATGCTTTTTTAACTGCATTTCTATTAATAGAATAGGATAATACATTTTCTTTTTTAATCGGTGGTAGAGAAAAATAACCAAGAAAAAAAAATATGTAATTTATAAAAATTAATAGAAAGGGCAAAAAACTAACAGGATGTTTTATTTTAACAGGAGTTAAAATTAGTAATGTCAACCAAAATAAAATACCAAATATAGTTACTTTAAATAAGTTGTTTTTTTTTAAAAAAACTATGTTAACGTGTTCATTCATTTATTAAAATACTATTAAAAGCAATTATCATATTTTTTATATTATCTTTATTAAGACAACTAGAATCTGTAAAAGGATCTGTAACAATACCTTTATAACTTGTTTTATTTAATAAATTAATAAAATTAACTTTTTCTTCTAATGTGTTTTTATAAAAGGTGTTACTTTTTATAACTTCAACTATATTGGTAATTTTTTTTATATCAGGTATAAAAACACAATTTTCACTTTGGTTATTTATTGTTTTTACTAAAGTAATTACAGGTTTGTTAATTAATATACATTCAATTGCAATAGTACCTGTTACTGTGACCACTAAATCCATTTCAGGTAAAACATCATCCATTTTTGATGAGTGATGTAAGCTAATTATGTTTTTATTTCTTTCAACAATACTTATTAACTCATTTGAAAGCTCATATTTAGATTTTGGGTTCGGTTTAACATACAAGTCTGTGTTTTTAGGTAAATGTTCTAATAAGTCTTCTATTAGTTTTGATTGATTTCTATATTTTTTTCCCCAAACATCAATATTGGCTTCTGGTTGCATCTGTAAAGGATACAAAATTTTAAATACAGCTTTTTTTTTAATTTTTTGCTTTATTTTGGCATCCCATTCTTGTATGGTTTTTTCTTTTTCTTTTTCAATAAAATATTTTACAATAGGATTTGGTGTATTATATCTTTCCCCAGCAATGTAAGATTTTATTTTAGTGAGTTTATCTTTAAAACCGTTTTGTTTTTTAATTTTCTTCATATAATCAGGTGTTGTTGTTCTAAACATAATTTGATTAATGATCTCATTTGCTTTATTCTGCTGCATTACTTCTAAGCTCCCTAAGTAAGGTTCTAAAGTGTCATATTTATAAAAAGAAAAACGTCCTATTGGGTAACGACAAGATGATGGATTTAGATATAATGTTTCATTTTTCTTACACAAGTTAATAGTTAATAGCTCGTGAAATGCCGTAGACTCTCCAAAAACAATATCTGGTTTTAGTTCATTTAGTTTTTCTTTAATCTTAAAATAATATTGATAAAAATAGGATTTATTTTCTTTTTTAAAAAAATTTTGTTGCCTATCTATTAAAATTACCTCTTCAACTTCTTTTATTTTATCGTATTTTTTTGTTGTTTTTTTTGGGTATGGTATAATATATTTCCTATCTGATTTAGGTTGATAATCTTTATTTTGAATAAGCCAAAAAACATCATGTCCTTCTTTTTCTAATTCAATAGCAATGGCCTCATAAAGAAATGTTTTATATCTATTTTCAATAAATAATACTTTCATAATTACTTTTTAATCATTTCTAACGATAAGGGTTCACCCACTCCAACATTTACAGAAAACACCTTACCTAATATCTCATAATAATATTTAGGATGTAAACCATATCCTGGTCTAATTGAACGTATATTTTCTTTTGTAATAATTTCTCCTTTTTTTACATTTTGACAAACAAATAATGACCTAGCAAATTTCTTGTTATTTTTTACTTTTTCAGAAACCTCATAAGAGACTATTCCAAGTAGTTTTTCCGTATCTCTTACTTTAGAAACCATCTCTGTAAACTCTGCCACATCTAAAGAAAAGTCTGCGTCAGGACCACCAATAGATTTGTCTAAAATAAAATGTTTTTCTATCACTTTTGCTCCCAAAGTAACCGCAACAGTTGGCGCCAAAGAACCATAAGTATGATCACTAAAACCTACTTCAACATTAAAACGTTTTTTTAAATCTGGTATTGTCCTAAGGTTGGCTAATTCTAAAGGTGCGGGATAAGATGAAGTGCATTTTAATAAGATAATATCATTATTCCCTGCTTTTCTGCAGGTATCAACAGCTAATTGAACATCTGCTTCTTCTGCAATTCCTGTAGATATAATAATTGGTTTTCCTTTAAGTGCTGTATACCTTATCAATGGTATGTCTTGTATCTCAAAAGAAGCTATTTTATAAGCAGGTACATTTAACTCTTCTAGAAAATCTACAGCAGTAAAATCAAACGGTGAAGAAAAACAAATTAAGCCCTCTTCTTTTGCTGTTTTAAATAATTTCTCATGCCACTCCCAAGGTGTGTATGCTTCTCCATATAATTCATATAATGTCTTTCCATCCCAAAGAGTTCCACCGTCAATTTTAAAATGTTCATTATCACAATCTATAGTTAATGTGTCTGGAGTGTACGTTTGTAACTTAATTGCATCGGCTCCCGCTTTTTTTGCTGCTTTAATAGTTTCAATTGCTACATCTATACTTCCGTTGTGATTTGCTGATAATTCTGCAATAACAAAACACGGATTATCTCCACCTATTAAACTACTTCCTATCTTCATTATTAAATTTTTTTCCAATTTTAAAAATACAATTTTCTGTTCTAATTATATCAAGTTTTATAAAACCTTTCCCTGTTTTTACTATAATGTCTGGATTTATTTTTACAATTTCTCCATTTTGTATGTTTGAATTATTTTCATAATTAATTCTTGAAACTTTATCTATAATAATTTTATGACAATTGTAAAAAGTAAATGCCCCTGGATAAGGATGTGCTTGCGCTCTAACCCAGTTTCTAATTACCTCTGTATTCCAAGACCAGTTAATTTCGCCATCCGTTGGTATTCTTTTACCAAAACAAGAGGCATCTTCTTCAAGTTGTTTAGTTAATTTTAACTGATTTAATTTAATTTTATCTAGAACATTCTTTATTAGAGGAAAATATTCTTTTGAATACTTTCCTAATATTATTCCTCCTGTATCATTTTCTCCAATTGAAATTTCAATTTGATCTATAACATCACCCGTGTCGCAACCAGAGTCAATTAAATGAGCCGTAACTCCAGTCTTCTTTTCCCCATTTATAATAGCCCAAACATGTGGGGTTCTTCCTCTATACTTTGGCAATAAAGATCCATGTATATTAAAAGTTATTTTATTTGAATGGTTATAAATATCTTGATCAATTAAAAATAAATAATTAATTGATACGATTACATCTACCTTAATGTTTTTAATAAATTCATACGCCAGTCCATTTCTAGGATTTCCTGAAAAAAGAGGAATGTTTTTTTCTTTAGAAAACTGTATAATATCTAAAGACTTTTTATCTGTTAAGATAAACTTTATTTCATAATTGTTCTTAATTTTCACTAAAGTATCAAAACCTAAACCTCCACTGCATAGCACACCTAGCGTTAACATATACTTAAAATTAATTTATTGTACCGTTCTTTAATTTTTTTATCAAATATTTTATTTTGTGAATTCATCAATTCTTTAAAATCAGAATTGAAGAATAAATACAGCTGCGCTTC
>TARA_B110000114_G_scaffold180355_1_pt1 | contig 11523 bp, 11 predicted proteins | sample TARA_B110000114 | Tara Oceans TARA_B110000114 (sample SAMEA4397311) | marine metagenome | biome: Polar Biome; feature: [SRF] surface water layer (ENVO:00010504); material: water (ENVO:00002006), including particulate matter (ENVO:01000060) such as... | depth 5 m
CTAATTCTTAGTTTCGGTATTTTTTTAGAATTTTTAATTAAAAGATTTCTTATATTATATCTTTTTGACCTTTTTACAATTAAGACGAGTGAGTTAAAAAGATTTCCTTACATAGGCTTAGAAAAATTATATTCTTTTAATGATCATTTAAATTTTGAAAATGTTGAAAAAATAGACTTACATCAAAGCAAGATTCTATTAAATCAAGATGCAAAAAAAAATTGTCAGGCTTTGCTTAAAAATTTTAATTTAGAGGATAAAAAAATAGTAACAATTCATGTACGAGATTCTAAATATAAAAGTGATTCTTCTAAAAGAAACTATAGAAACTCAGATATAAATAAATATATAGAATTAATTAAATTTTTGATAAGTAAAAATTACATAGTAATTAGACTTGGTACGAAACCGTGTAACAAAATAAATTTTAAAGATTCAAATTTTATTAATTACCCAGAACTTGAAATACAATCCCCACTGCTTGATCTATACTTAGTAGAACAATCTGAATTTTTTATAGGAACTGGATCAGGCCCCCGGGCTATTGCTGAGATGTTTTCAGTACCAATTTTGATTACAAATTCAGATGACTTTTCAGACATGCCAATGAAAAAGACAGATAGAGTTTTGTTCAAAAATTTTTTTTTGAAAGGAAATGACAAGCCTTTTTCTATTATGAAACTGTTAAGTTCAGAATACAATTTATTTGACCCAGAATTATATTTAGATAATTTTATTTTAGAGGAAAATACTAGTGAAGAGATATTAAGTGCGGGTAAAGAGTTTTTGCTCAATCTATCTAGTAAAAAATTTGATTTAAGCGAACATCAAAACGAATTTAATAAAATATTAAAAAAGAAAATACAATATTTTTATACAGAAGATGATAATAATAATCTTAAATACCATATTGAAACTTTGAGATATATTAAAAGATGTAAAACAATGGAAGGTTCCATATGTGAATTTTTTTTAAACAAATATTATTAAATGAAAAATTATAAAATTAAGATAAATCTATTTTATAAATAAAGTTAAAATCATTTTCATTTAAGTTGTAAAACTTTTAAATCTTTTTCTAAAAGTAGTATAGAAGTGGTATATAAGTGTAATTAATTTTAATAAATCTTTATGAGTGAAAATCAAAATTTAATACAACTAGGCAAAAAATTATCTAGATTAAGAATTAAAAATAAAAAAATTGGAATTTGTCATGGCGTGTTTGACATATTGCATCCTGGTCATATTTCTTATTTTCAAGAAGCAAAAAAAAAAGTTGATTTTTTAATTGTATCCTTAACAACAGATAGATTTATAAGAAAAGGACCAGGCAGACCTTTTTTTACCTTAAAACAAAGAAAAAGATCATTAGAAAGTTTGTCTTGTATTGATTATGTTTTAGAAAGTGATTTTGAGACAGCAGTTGAAATTATAAATTTTATTAAACCAAATTTTTATATAAAAGGTCCAGATTATAAAAATTTAAATCAAGATATTTCAAAAAATTTAAAGAAGGAAATTACAGCAGTAAAAAAAATAAACGGTAAATTTATTACAACAAATAGTGAAGTTTTTAGTTCAAGTAAAATTATTAATTCATCTTTTGGTATATTTGATAATGCTCAAACTAATTTTATAAAAAAGATAAGAAAAAAATATTCACTTATAGATATTGAAAACGTTTTTAAGAAAATAAAAAAAATTTCTACTTTAGTAGTTGGAGAAACAATTTTAGACCATTATGCATTTTGTGAGGCAATGGGAAAATCTGGTAAAGAGCCTTCTTTAGCATTCAAAAAAGGTAATGAAAATATTTTTTTAGGTGGTGCTGCGGTTGTTGCTAACAATTTATCGTCTTTTTGTAAAAAAATAGATTTAATTAGTTATATTGGAGAAAAAAATGAGTCTTTATCTTTTATTAACAAAAGTCGTCCTAAAAATTGTAAGTATTTTTTTATTAATAAAAAATCATCACCAACTATTGTTAAAAAAAGATATGTTGATCCAATAAGCAATACTAAAGTTTTTAGCGTTTATAATATTAATGATTTAGAGTTAAATAAATCTCAAAATAAAACACTACTAAGAATTATCAAAAAAAGATTACCAAAATCAAACTTAACAATTTGTTTGGATTATGGTCATGGCTTGATCAATCAATCGATATCAAAGCATTTGTCTAAAAATTCAAATTTTTTTTCTTTAAATGCACAAATTAACTCAGCAAATGCTGGTTTTCATCCTCTTGATAAACATTTTTCTGCAAATTGTTTAATTATAAATGAAACAGAGCTGAGATATGAATTAAGAAATAGAGATGAAAATATTGAAAAATTAATTAAAATTCTCTCTTTAAAAAGAAAATTTGAAATTATTATTGTCACAAGGGGAAATTCAGGATCGGTACTTTATAAGACCAAAACGAAAGAATTTATTTTTTGCCCTGCTTTTCAAAAAAATTATAAAGATAAAGTTGGTGCTGGAGATACTTTTTTATACATATTTTCAATCTTTTATTATGTTTCTAAGTGTGATGAATTATCATTATTTATGGCTACTATTTCGGCTGGGGAAAACATTAAATTTTTTGCCAATAGTATGGATTTTAATGATAATTTATTGCTTAAGACAATCAGTCATATTTTAAAATAAAGACATAAATGAAGAATTTACTTAAACTTGATGGAAACGAGTATTTAGCCAACACGAAAGGGAAAAGTATCGCCTATTTTCCTTCAAAAAAAAAAAATAATAAAAAAAATTTTGGAATTAGTAAAGCATCAATTACTAAATTAGTAAGAATTTATAAAAAATACCAAATTCCTTTTAGATTGTGCCTTCATTTAAGTAATGACGAAAAAATTCATTATATGATGATTGTTATTGGAAAAAAAAACTTAAGCGATATTCATAAGCATCTTGATAAAGATGAAATGTATTTCATTCATCATGGTAAATTTGAAATTGAGTTTTATCAAAACTCAAAAAATAAGAAAATAAATAAAAAAAAAATTTACAAAGTAGTTATGGATAAAAACTCATACCAACTTTTTAAATTAAGTAAAAATAATTTTCATAAAACTATTCCTAAATCTGATGTGGTAATATTTACTGAAATTAGAAAAGGACCTTTTGTTAAAACAGATTCTATTCTACTAAAGAAATGAAATATTTTAAGATTATAAAAAAATGTAGGTTATGTAAATCTACTAATTTAAAGAAATCATTTGATCTTGGAAGTTCTGCTTTATGTGATCAATACCAAAAGACAAAAAAAAAACAAACTTTTTTTCCTTTAATTTTATTGATGTGTGGGGATTGTGGATTATCTCAAATTAGTATTACGGTAAGTAAAAAGTATATTTATAAAGATTATATTTATCAAACTAAATCTTCTGTAACTCTAAATAAACATTTTAATAGTTATGCAAAAAAAGTTAAAAAAAGATTAAAATTGAATGATAAAGATCTGGTAATAGATATTGGAAGTAACAGCGGAGTTTTACTTGGATATTTTAAGAAATTAAAATTAAATGTTCTAGGTGTTGAACCAGCTTTAAAAATTGCTCGAAATGCAAATAAAAATAAAATTCCGACTATTGCTAAATTTTTTGACAAGAAAGTTGTTGATAGCATTCTATTAAAAAATAAAAAACCAAAAATTATAACGATCAACAATTTATTTGCTAATATAGATAGATTAGATGAATTTGTAAATAATTTGATAAATCTTATAGATGACAAGGGATCAATAGTAATAGAAACCTCTTATCTTGGTGGAATAATAGAGAATCACATTTTTGATTGGATATATCATGAACATTTATCATATTTTTCTATAAAACCATTGGCTGATTTTTTTAGTAAAAAGGGATTTAGACTTTTTGATATTGATAAAAGTGATTCAAAAGGTAGTTCTTTAAGATATTATTTTACAAATAAAAATAACAATATGAAAATTAGTCCCATTATTAAAAAACTGTTAATCGTTGAAAAAAATAGAAGATATAATTCTATTTTAAGATTTAAAAAATTTAAAAATAAAATTGATATTCAAAAAAATAAAGTTACTAAATTTTTATTAAAAAATAATGAAAAAAACATAGTTGGGTATGGAGCCTCTGCAACTACAACTACTTTATTGTCGTATTTCAAAATTTCAAAAGCAATTAATTATATAGTGGATGATGATCCCTCAAAATATAACACTTATAGTCCTGGATTTTTTATACCTGTTAAACCATCTTTACATTTAAATAAAAATATACCTGATATAATTATTGTTTTTGCTTGGAGATATCATTTATCTATAAAAAAAAAGATAAAGAAAATTTTAGAAAATTTAAAAAAAAAAAAAAATATTTTGTTAGTTACTCCTCTACCTACTTTTAAAATTGAAAAATTATAAAATTTATAATTGATGATGCCAAACTTACATAAGATTGCTAAAAAAACTAAATTAGATCAAAGATCAAAACATTTGAGAGAGATAATTATAGATTGTTTGGAGCATGAGAAAAGAGGTCATGTAGGATCCTCATTATCTCTAGTTGAAATTATTAGAGTTCTGTATGATAAAATAATTAAATTTAACAGTAAAAGACCAAATGACAAAAAACGAGACAGGTTCATTTTAAGTAAAGGACATGGTTGTTTAGCTCTTTATGCACTTCTATACGATAAAAAATTTATAACAAAAAAACAATTATTTAGTGTTGGGCAGTTTGACTCAATATTAGGAGGGCATCCTGAGGATACTGTCCCTGGAGTTGAGTTATCCACAGGAGCTTTAGGTCATGGTTTTTCAATTGCATGTGGAATGGCTTTAGCTGCTAATATCAAAAAAGAAAACCATAAAATTTTTGTTGTAATGGGAGATGGGGAGATTAATGAAGGATCTGTTTGGGAGTCTGCAATGTCAGTTTCCAAGCATAAGCTAACCAACCTGATAACAGTAATTGATTATAATAAATTTCAATCTTATGGTCCATTAGAGGAAGTTTCAAATATGACGTCACTTAAAAAAAAGTGGGAAAGTTTTGGATTTAAGACAATAGAGGTCAATGGACACGATATATCAAGCTTAGAAAAAAGTTTCAAAATTAATGGAAAAAATTTATCAAAACCATTAGTTATCATTTGTTATACCATAAAAGGAAAAGGTCTAGAATTTGCAGAAAATAGATCTGAGTGGCATCATAAATCTGCAATTAACAAGATTGACATCATCAAAATGAAAAAAGAATTAAAAAAATCATGAGAAAAGAATGTTTAGATAGTGTTTTTAGATTAGCAAAAAAAAATAAAAAAATTATTTTTATAGGATCAGATTTAGGGGCTGGTGTTTTAAATGAATTTAAAAAAAAAATTCCAGAACGCTTTTTTATGGAGGGGATATCAGAGCAACACATTATAGGTATGGCTGCTGGTATGGCAAAAGAGGGATTTATTCCATATGTAAATACAATAGCAACATTTATTACAAGACGATGTTTTGAACAAATAGCTATTGACCTCTGTTTACACAATCTTCCTGTTAGATTAATTGGTAATGGTGGTGGAGTTGTTTATGCGCCCTTAGGACCAACACATCAAGCGATTGAAGACATTGCAATAATGAGATCATTGCCCAATATGTCAGTTTTTGCAGTAAGTGATAAAGTTGAAATGAAGAAATTAATGGATGCTAGTGTAAATTGGCCTTATCCAATGTACATAAGATTAGGTAGAGGTGGAGATGAAATCATAAGCAAAAAACAAAAATTTCAAATAGGGAAAAACATTACATATTTTAAACCAAAAAAAATTACAATTGTTTCAACAGGTGTAACAACTCAAGAATGCATAAAAGTTGTAAAATCACTTAAAAAAAGAGGTATCGAGTGTGGCTTAATTCATGTCCACACGATTAAACCATTTGATAAAAAGAAATTCGTCAAAGATATAAGTCAATCCAAATATGTATTTACTGTAGAAGAGCATTTGTCTAATGGTGGACTAGGAGGAATTGTAAGTGAAGTTGTCTCAGAGAATGAATTTAATATAAATAAACAAATAATAAGGATTGGCATAGAGGATAAATTTGTTAATAGGTATGGATCACAGCAAGAACTGTTTTCTTATCTAAAAATTAATGCAAAAAATATTGAAAAAACAATCCTAAAAAAAATAAGCAATAAATAATGAAAATTAGAAATATTGTTACCTTTAATCACTTGAAGACAGCAAGAGATTATCTGCCAAGAATGAATAACAAAAAAGTTGATTGTATGAAAGTTGCAAGAAGATACGATTTTAATTATTGGGATGGAAAAAGAAAATTTGGCTATGGTGGATATAAATATATTCCAAGCCGTTGGGTTGCTGTAGCAAAAAGAATTATTAAAACTTATAATCTTAATTCAAAATCTAAGATATTGGATGCAGGGTGCGGCAAAGGTTTTTTGCTTTATGAAATTAAAATGCTCATTCCAAATATAACTATCTATGGATTTGATATTTCAAAATATGCAATTAAAAATTCTAAAAAAGAAATTAAACCATTCTTATATGTTCATAGTTTAGAGAAAAAGACAAAATTTAAAAAAAATTATTTTGATTTAGTTCTTTCTATAGGATGTTTGCACAATCTTCATATATATAATCTTGAAAAAGCTATTAAAGAGATTGAAAGAATATCAAAAAAATCTTATATAATGGTTGAAAGTTATAATAACTTAAAACAGTTGTTTAATCTTCAGTGTTGGGCATTAACAGCAAATATTTTTTTATCAAAAAAAGAATGGATTTATTTGTTAAAAAAATTCAACTTTAAGGGAGATTTAGAATTTATATATTTTGACTAATATTTATTGCTAATCTTTTTTGATATAAATCATGAAATTTTGCAACTAATTTGTATAATTTATAGTAATTAATGAAAAATTTTTTTCTTAGAAATGAAAATAAAATAATAAATAAATTTATTAAAGATGGGTATTTAATTTTTGATATTAAAAAAAAGAAAGAATTAAATAATGTTAAGAAACAAGTATCAAATTTATCTAAAAAACTTCTTAAAGCAAAAAAAATAATTAATATAGAAAAAATTCATAATCATCTTCAATTTAATGAATTAAATAAATTTAGATTGAAAATCTATTCTGAACTAAATAAATCAAATAGCTTTCAATCTAATTATTATTCACTAGGTAGAGAATATCTTAATATCATTTGTGGAAATGAATTGGTAATGCAAAGAAAAGTTAGTCTTAGCATTCAAATGCCAGATGATGATAGTTCACTACTTCCACTCCATTCTGATGTGTGGTCTGGATGTTCTCCGTTCGAGGTTGTTTTGTGGGTACCTCTTGTGAATTGTAAAAAAACTCAATCAATGTTTATCTTACCTAAAAAAATAAATGACTATTATTATAAAAATATGAAAAGATTTAATTCAGTTTCTGAATTAGAGAGAAAAGTTAAAAATAAAGTAAAGTGGTTAAATTTAAAATATGGTCAGGGCTTAATTTTTTTACATTCAATAATGCATGGAAATATGGTTAATGAAGAGAAAAATACCAGATGGAGTTTTAATTGCAGATTCAAATCTGTCTTTTCTCCTTATGATGATAAAAGTATAGGAGAGACATTTTTGCCAATAACCATAAGGCCAGCATCTGTCTCTGGAATGCAATATATGGAACCAAAGGTTAAAAATGCTAGGTTTTAGAGGGTATATTTTTTCCCGTAAAATAGACTCAAATTTTATTCCTCAAAGAGTTCAAAATTTAGTTATTAAGGATTATTGTGAAAGAAATAATTTATTTTTTAAACTTAGTGCAACTGAATATAAAATGCAAAATTGTTATTTGATGTTTAATACTTTAATCCAAGAGATAAAAAAAATTGAAGGAATAGTTTTTTATAGCTTATTTATGTTGCCTGAGACTAAAAAAGATAGGCTTAAGATTTATAAAAAAATTCTTTTTAATAAGAAACAATTGCATTTTTCTTTAGAGGAAATTAAACTAGAAAATAAAACAGATATAAAAAAAATTGAAGATATTTATCAGATAAAAAGTAATACAAAAAAATTGTAGTTTATAATTGAAGTCTATCTGCATTTTAAAAAATATTTAATTTTTGAACTAATAATTATGAATAAAATTTATTACTAATTTTCACAATGAATAGAAAAAAAATATTAATTCTAGGTTCCCATAGTTTTTCAGGATCATGCCTTGTAGAAAAACTTTTAAAAACAAATAAATTTGATTTGATTTCTATTTATAATAGCAAAAAAAAAAATTTATTTGTTCCATTTGATCGAAAGCATAAAAGAATAATATTAAGTAAAAAAATTGATCTTCTAAAAGATATAAAAGCGCTTATAAAAATATTAAAAAAAACCAAGCCTTCATATATTGTTGATTTTGCCTCAAATTGTAATGTTAATCTTAGCTGGATTAAGACTAAGGAAATTAATGAAATAAACTATTTAAATAAAATTAATTTAATAAAAGCTATTTCAGAGGAAAGTTATTTAAAAAAATATATTTATATTTCAACACCAGAAGTATTTGGATCTAATAATTTTTCTATTAAAGAAAACTCAAGTAACTTTAATCCAAGCTCACCATATGCTACTTCAAAATTGGCATTTGAACTTTTTTTAAAAAATTATAATAAATCATTTAATTTTCCTGTTATTTTTTCAAGATTTTCTAATTTTTATGGACCAAACCAAGCTATCAAAAGATTAATACCACAATTAATAATTAAGATTATAAAAAGAGAAAAATTTATACTACAAGGTAAGGGAAATTTTGTAAGGTCATATATTTACAAAGATGATTTTGTCTCTGGCATCGAAAAAATCTTAGAAAAAGGTGTAAGTGGATCAACATATCATTTTTCAGGAGATGATTTTTATACTACCAGGGAAGTAATAAAACTTGCATGTAAGTTGCTAAATTATAGCTTTCTTGATCTTGTAATTGAAGGAAAAGAGAGAACTAGTCAAGATTATTGCTATAAGCTAGATACTAAAAATACTAAAAAAAAATTAAAATGGAAAAACAAAATTAACTTAAAAAAAGGTATTTTAAAAATATATAGATATTATACAAGCAACCCTCAATATCTAAAAATCTAAAATGAAAAATTATTTACCCTCACAATATAACCTAGATAGTAAACTTGTGATTAAACATAATTATCTAAAAGAACAATTTTCTAATTACAAAGCTATTTTTTCAAAATTGGAAAAGGTAGTACAGAAAGGTGATTATACTCTTGGTAACAAAGTTAATGAATTTGAAAGTAAAATATCAAAATTATTAAACGCTAAATATGTTGTTGCTTTAGGAAGTGGCACTGATGCATTAATGTTAAGTTTAAAAGCTTTAGGAGTTAAAGAGGGTGATGAAGTCATTACTACACCATATACATTTTATGCTACAATTGGAGCAATTGTTACTGCTGGGGCAAAACCAATTTTTGTCGATGTAACAGATGATTACAATATAGATCCAAATTTAATTGAAAAAAAAATTACAAAAAAAACAAAAGCAATTTTACCTGTTCATTGGAGTGGAAGAATATGTGACATGAAACAAATTATAAAAATTGCAAAAAAACACTCAATCCCAATAGTAGAAGATGCTTGTCATGCTATAACTGCCACACAGGGAAATAAGTTTGCTGGAAATTTTGGAACTTTTGGCTGCTTTAGTTTGCATCCTTTAAAAAACTTGAATGTTTGGGGTGATGGTGGATTTTTGTTAACTAATTCTAAGAAATATTATGAAAAAATACTTTTACTCAGAAATCATGGTTTAATTAGTAGAAATATAAATAAAATTTTTGGTTACAACTCTAGACTTGATACTGTTCAAGCAGTTGTAGCAATTGAAATATTAAAAAAAATAAAAAAAATTACTAATTGCAGGATAAGTAATTCAAAATACTTAGATTCAAAATTAAAAAAATTACCCAACATTATCACAAAAGATAGAGCTCCAGAAAATAAAGAAGTATTTCACTTATATGAATTTAGAGTTTTAAATAATAAGTTGAGAAATAAAATAATAAAATTTTTAATTAAGAATAAAATTGATGCTAAGATACATTATCCAATACCAATGCATCTTCAGCCAGCCTCTAAAATATATGGTTATAAAAAAGGTGATTTTCCTGTGACTGAAAAACTAGCGAATACAAGTATTTCTTTGCCTGTTCACGAGTTTATAACAAAGAAAAAATTAGATTTTATTATAAAAATAATTAAAAAAGCAATTGTATGAAAATTTTAGTAACTGGAGGTTCGGGATACAAAGGAAGTGTTTTAATTCCTAAACTTTTAAAATTAAAACATAAAGTTATTTCTTTAGATACCCAATGGTTCGGCAATCATTTACCTAAGCATAAAAACTTAAAAAATATCAAATTTGATATTAGAGATATTGAAAATTTTAATTTTAAAAATATTGATACAGTCATTCATTTAGCCTCAATAGCTAATGACAACATGTCTGAGCTGGATAAAAATTTAAGTTGGGAAACCTCATCACTCGCAACATACCAGCTTTTAGAAAAAGCAGTCCAAGCGAAAGTTAAAAGATTCATCTATGCATCTTCAGGCTCTGTCTATGGAATTAAAAAAGAAAAAAATGTAGTAGAAAATTTATTGTTAAAACCAATCTCTTTATATAATAAAGTTAAAATGTGTACTGAAAGAATAATTCTTTCTTATAAAGATAAAATTGAAACATTTATTATTAGACCTGCCACAGTTTGTGGTTATTCTCCAAGAATGAGATTTGATGTTTCGGTAAATGCTCTTACGATGAGTGCTTTAACAAAGAATAAAATTATAGTTCACGGAGGATCTCAAATTAGACCCAATATTCATATTGATGATATTACTGATTTATATATTTTTTTATTAAAAGTTAATAAAAAATATAATGGAATTTATAATGCTGGCTTTGAAAACATGTCCATTAAGAAAATAGCTGATTTAATTTCAAATAATTTAAATTGTAAAGTTGAAATTAAAAAAAATCTTTCAGACCCTAGAAGCTATAGACTCGACTCTTCAAAGTTATTAAAAATAGGATTTAAACCCAAAAAAAAAATATCAAATGCAATTGAGGAAATAATAAACATGTATAACAAAGGAATATTAAAAGATAAGCCCATGCATCACTCAATACTTTGGTTAAAAAAAGTTTTGAATAACTAAAAATAGAAATATAAGTAATATTATATGAATTGGTCTGTACCATATACAAGTTTTAAAAAAAATTTTGAAAAAAATAAATCATTATTTACAAAAGCTTTTGAAAGAATAATGAGTAATGGTGAGTTTATTTTAAAAAAGGATGTTTATGATTTCGAAAAAAATATGGCTAAATATCTTAATGCAAAATATGTGATTTCAGTTAACAGTGGAACAGACGCTTTATTGTTAGCCTTAGGTGCTGCAGGGATCAAGCCAGGTTCAGAAATAATTACAGTTGCTAATACCTATGTTGCAAC
>TARA_B110000114_G_scaffold153569_1_pt1 | contig 11476 bp, 8 predicted proteins | sample TARA_B110000114 | Tara Oceans TARA_B110000114 (sample SAMEA4397311) | marine metagenome | biome: Polar Biome; feature: [SRF] surface water layer (ENVO:00010504); material: water (ENVO:00002006), including particulate matter (ENVO:01000060) such as... | depth 5 m
TCATCAACATCGTCATCAACATCGTCATCAACATCGTCATCAACATCAGTATAATCATGAACACGTTTTTCAACAATTTGAGACAAGAGACACGAGACAAATATATTTTGGATTCTTACATGTCACTAGAACATAAACAAGACATTTATGATTTTTTTTGCGAAATATACGATGACATAATCGAATCTGAGGATACAATACAATTAATGAGAGAACCGCTAATCGATTTTGAACACGTAGCGATGGATGTAGTCGCTACAGGACAATATATCTCAGATCGATGGAAAAACTTAAATACTTGTTTGGGTAACATCGCTACCAAAGAAATAGAAGTCAAGAATGACCCCACTGTAAACCCCAATGTCAAACCCAAAAGAAGAAGAGGTGCGACCCGATTTTCACAAAGAAAAGAAAAACGCAGAAACAAACCGACAAACGTTGTTGTAGGAAATACAGTCGAATTTGTCGATCTCACACTCGGTGATGTTTGAACAACTGTGTTACTAATGGAATGAAAAAAAAACCGTGTAATAAGAAATTAACTACAAATGAATTCTTCTCGTCATAATGATACATTAATGCTTCTTCATCATATATTATATGAGACAATTCCTGTACTAATACAAAACATAGTAATATAATGAAATAATGAAACGTTTCTAGTGAAATGATAAATTTAAGCAATCGAAATAACGATATTGCACTATACACAGTAATTGCAGAATCGAGACAAATCTCCCATTTATCATTTGTTATACCAACTGAATATTTTGTACAGTAATACGCAAAAAAAGTCAATTGTATACTAGTTAACTGATTAATGTACAGTATACTTGATTTATCCAGTATGCCGAATATGGAAACGAGAGAACCTAATTCTGTTATTAAATGTAACACTTTATTTCCGTAACGTTGATGATACTCATTGAATTCTAATTGCAAAAGTTCAAAAGAAAATTCTGGGAAATAAATATTCATCAATGAGACAAAATACACTGACGCAATATAAGACAATAATTGTATGTACAATATCCTGTATAAAAATGGAGTTATATTTCTTCCTACATTCATTAATTTTATTGAGATATCAGATTTTCTACCAGACCAAAATTCTTTATCAATCTCTTCGTACAAATAATGAGCAAAATATATATATATTATACGATTCATCATTAATAAATCTGCATTATATTCCTCGAAATCAATTCTCTCAAATACACTGTACAGTACTGACGATATATTATATAAAGAAACAAAGAAATAACAGTGATTTTTATTATTGGATTTGTAAAAAGATAATGTAAATACAAACATACTACAATGTTCTATCAACTGTCTCATTTATTATTCACTTGGTATAAACATATTTTTACTTTTATTACCTTTATCATTCTGGTTTCCATGGTTCTATCACGTAAGATAATATTTCCTTTATGATTTCATATGGAAGGTTTAAATCGATATTTTCAGTTGTTAGTATATGCATTTTATAATAACTTTTCATTGAATTGATAAATTTAATATATTCTTTTACTATATCAATTACAGAAAATGACGGTGCCCAGTTGTTAAAACAAGTAATAGAACGACAACACGGACACCATTTAAAATGACTTAAAAAAATAGAATAAATTCTATCTGGAATACCATATGGGGAATATGATATTTTTTTATTGTTTATTATCACAATTGGTGGATGAAACGGATACGCTTCTGTAATACTCATTTCTATATTATATTTGTTATACTGGAACTTAGCATAAGAATCATCATTTAAAAAATATTCAATCGATTCTTTTTCCAGATCACGTTTAAAGCGCTTCATACATAATGCTCCTTTCATGACGAACTTATTGTACATGACATTATATTTTTATGTACAATATTATTATTCTTTTTCACACGTTTTGTTATAGTATTGTAGAGTATCGAAAACGAGACAAGTAATTAATAATACTGATCCGAATTTCCTCACTATATACAGTTTAATATAATATTATTATTGTTGTTTTATATTATTATATAATATTGATCACATTTGAGGATCGGTTGATACTTTTTTCCCGAAGATTTGTGTTATATTTCCTTCAAGTTCTTCTTCGTTATCCTTCTTTTCTATTCTTTGTTGAATATTTGCATATTCAGTCGCCGCGTTTCTCACTTCATTCATTGTATCATTTTGAAAAGTCTTCATTTTTTTATTTGTTTCATCAATATTCTGTGTATTGTCTTTTGCTTTTTGTGTTACACTATCACTTTCTTTTTTTAATTCCTTGTATTCTTTCATTTTATTATCATAATATTCTTCCCCCTTAAATAGTTTTAACCCGCTAGAGGCGAAACCTTCTTTTACAGAAAGCAACAAAGGAACGAATAAACAAGCTATAACAATAAAAACATTGCGATTGTTTTTACCAAAAAATTTACTAAAACTCTTCCCAATCATTTTTATCTTGTCTTATATAATATATATGTACTAGAAAAAATAGCAAACTCGCGTAAAATCGGCACCTTAAAATTTCACAAGTATGATTCTGTTTAAAATGTGCGAGGGTGTAAATGCGAAAAATGTGTAAAAATGTTCGAATTTATATTTTTGATGTACTATAATACTATACATTTCCTATGTATATCTCCATTACTTTGGGATATTTTTTTTCAATAAGAGACGTTAATTCGTCTCGTCTTAATATATGTCTTTTTTTTAGTAACTCTCTACACTCTACAATAACTTCTTTACAGTTCTCCACAATAAATCTGGATATCTGATATGCATCTTGAATTAACTGTACCACCTCATTATCAATCTGCTCTTTATATTTTTCACTATTCGAGGGATAAATCAGAGAATGCCCCATACCATAATACAATACCATCTTTTCTGCTAATTTTAATGCTTCTTCAAAATCATTTATTGCGCCTGTAGTTACCGAAACATTATAAAACACTTCTTCTGCTACACGACCTGCTAATAGAATCATCAAATGTTCAAAAAGGGAATCGCGTGTATAAATCGACGATGTAGATCCTTCAAAAACTGTATAACCAGGTGTCTTTGGTGATGATAAATTTATCACAATCTTGGTTAATTTCGAATGTTGTTTTGCTAAAAAACCTACCATTGCGTGCCCCATTTCATGTACAATAATCTGGTCAATCATTTCTTGTGTAAATTGGTGTTCTGTGGGTTGCCATCCAGCCAGAATACGATTCAATACTACATCTATATCAGTCTGTGTAAATTGTGTACGGTTGTATCTAATCGCATATAACATGGCTTCATTCAATAGATTCTCGATTTGTGCAGCAGACATTCCTGTAGTTAATTCTTTTAAATCACCCAGAATAATTGAGTCGTCATATGGTTTCCCTTGAATATGAATATTAATAATAGCTTCTCTCGTAGTTGTGTCTGGTAATGAAATGAATATTCTTTTATCGATACGACCAGGTCGTAGTAATGCAGGATCTAGTAAATCGGCACGATTTGTCGCGCCTATAATAAAAACTCCATCTGAACTTGTAAAACCATCCATCGCAATCAATAATTGATTTAATGTACTGTCTCGTTCTGATGATGCAGAATCAGGGTCACTTGAACGTTTTCTACCAATAGAATCTATTTCATCAATGAATATTATACATGGAGTATTTTGTTTTGCTAATTTAAACAACTCTTTTACGCGGGCAGAACCGACACCTACATATTTTTCTTGAAAATCTGACCCAGCTACTGTAATGAAATTGCAATTGGCTTCTCCAGCGAATCCTTTCGCCAAAAGTGTTTTCCCATTACCTGGCGGGCCTTCCAGAATTAACCCTTTTGGAGTTCTTACATTGTAATTTGCATATGCTTTATAATTTGAAAGAATATCCACACATTGTCTCAATTCATCTTTTACAGAATCATATCCACCAATATCAGAAAATGTTGTATTAACATTTGTTACTATTTCAAAATTTTCGCTATTCTCTCTATTACTATCTTCTAATGGTCTATGAAATTTTTCGAAATTTCCTTCTTTACTAAAAGGTGGAATGCGTTTAATAATTATTTGTGGGGTTTTGCCACTATTCAAGGCTTTGTAAAACGCCTCTGGAATATCGACATCATCATCATCATCATTATCATCATTTAGCGTTTTTAATTGTAAGTCTTCGACTCCTTCACGTCGCAACAATGCTTGCCCTTTGAATGTATGATTAAATAGTTCTGGATATCTTTCTTCTAATTCGTTTTTATAATCTTTAAATGTTTGTATAGTATTATGATTCTTATAAAAATCAGCAATATCATCTACAGTATATTCACCATTTATCTCGTTTTCTAATATTGTATCTGTTTGAATTGTAATATTGTTAGAATTCAATCGTTTTATATAATTCTCAAAATATCGATTTGAAAACGGATAATACCTTTTTGCATAAAGTGTCGTTGAATATCTATTTATATTATTAGAAAAAAAACCATTTGTCCCAACCGAGCATATTGACAGAAAATTGAAAATTAACCACATTTACTGTACAAATAGTATAAATATAATAATAATATAATTACAATATAATACTTTTTCTTTAGGTTCTTTTACTATTATAATATGGGTAATTATTGTTTCACCAATGCCAATGCCAATGCCAATCCCGATACAGTAAACAATCTAGTAGATACCATTATTCATACTCCATTTTCGAACATGGACAATCTAAATAAAAAAGCCGCAATAATTATGCAAAATGAAGGAATGGAAGCGGGTGTAACACACGTGTTTCTTGACCATGCAACAGGACGCGCGTTAAGTTATTCTGAAATGAGAGAACGTTATGGATAAAAACGAATATAAATGTATTTATAGATTATTATCTAATCCCATTATAACACTTTTTTATCATGTCTGACACAAGCAATTCTTCTTTTGATTATGGAGAAATGTATGTTACCAAACGTAATGGAAAACACGAAATTGTGTCGTTTGACAAAATTTTACAGCGAATCAAAAAAGTCGGAACAGAAGTGGGGATCAAAATTAATTATACTGTATTAGCTATGAAAGTGATTGATCAATTGTACAATAATATCAGTACACGAGAAATTGATGAACTTACTGCTCAGCAATGTGCATCTTTATCCTCTACACATCCCGATTACAATGTGTTAGCTGGTCGTATTACAGTATCTAATCATCAACGAAATACTGAATCGTCTTTCAGTAAAGTCATGTCTCAATTATACGGGTTTACAGACATTCACGGCAATTCTTCTCCAATCATTTCAAAAGAACTAAATCAACATATTCATATTTTAGGTGTTAAAAAACTAAATGCATTGTGTGATTACAGTCGTGATTATTTAATCGATTTTTTTGGTTTTAAAACATTAGAACGTTCATATTTAATGAAAATTAATAAGAAAATTGTTGAAAGACCACAACATATGTGGTTACGTGTAGCTATTGGAATTCATGGTACAAACTGGGACAATGTAGCAGAAACGTATAACTACATGTCTCAGAAATATTTTACTCACGCAACACCAACCCTTTTCAATGCAGGAACACCTAATCCACAATTGAGTTCTTGTTATTTAATGTCAATGGAAGATGATAGTATCGACGGAATTTTTAATACTTTGAAAGATTGTGCAGTCATATCAAAATGGGCGGGCGGTATCGGTCTTCACATTCATAACGTACGAGCTACAGGAAGCCATATTCGTGGTACGAATGGTACATCCAATGGTATTGTTCCAATGTTAAAAGTGTTCAATAATACTGCAAAATATGTTGACCAGTGTGTATCGCCAGAAACGTGGATATATACCACCGATGGACCGCAACAAATACAGCACGTAGTTGCAAATCGTACTGAAATTTTTAATGAAACAGGTGGAAAAGAAGTTATCCAAAATGTATTGGAACATCCGTATGAAGGAGAAATATTACACATATATAATACACATAGTATTGAACCACTTATTATTACCCCTGAACATCCAATATATGTACTGTCTGGTCAATCGAACGAATCGAATCACGATATCATTCATAATCGTTTAGAAAAAAGACTCGTCGAATGCGAATATATTGAAGCAAAACATGTGAGTGATGAAGATTTTATTGTGTACAGTATTCCCGATTATGTAAATGATTTAAAACATATTACGACAGACGATTGTTATATGTACGGTATACTTTTAGCATATGGCGACATGTGTAATAAAAATCAAAATGCATACATCTCTCTTCATTCAAAAAACAAAACACACGTGTTGGAATTCTGTAAAAAATATTTTGAGACAAAAAACGTAGAATATCACATCAATATGGATGAGGAAAATGATGATAATAATAACAACAATAATAATACTCGAATTATATGGAACAAGAATATTGTATTGCCTTTTAGATATAATGATCTGTATAATGAATCGAAAGAAAAGCGTATTCAAAGTACTTGGTTAAATTTACCAGTAGAAAAGTTAACATTTATTGTAAAAGGTTTATTAATCGATACAACAATTGAGTCTACTGAAACAGAATTGCAGTTTGATAGTACATCACGTATATTTATAGAAGGTTTAAGATATACACTTTTAAAAATGGGTGTACCCACGAGTGGTAATATAATCGCAGAGACAAATCATACGCTATCTTATACACTTCAAATACCAAAAACACAAGAAATCTGTGAATTAGTAGGAATTCCAACAGGAGTTTGTACGCCAACAACATATTTTGTACATGACAACCAGATTTTCTCTCGCGTAAAATCAATTGAAAGTTCTACATATAAGGGAACTCTTTATGATTTACAAATGTCTACTATACATAGTTATATGATTCATAATGGGATAATTCATAATGGCGGGGGGAAGCGTAATGGTTCATTCGCTATTTACTTGGAACCTTGGCACGCTGATGTTGAAATGTTTTTACAAATGCGAAAAAATCACGGAGATGAAGAATTGAAAGCAAGAGACCTTTTTTATGCACTATGGACGCCTGATTTATTTATGCAACGAGTAAAAGATAATGCAAAATGGACACTTTTTTGTCCATCGGAATGTCCTGGATTAGCGGATGTATACGGTAAAGAATTTGAAGTTTTGTACACCAAATACGAACACGAAGGCAAAGGCAGAAAAACTATGCCTGCACGAGATCTGTGGTTCCAGATCCTAGATGCACAGATGGAAACGGGCACGCCTTATTTACTGTACAAAGATGCCGCTAATGCAAAATCTAATCAAAAGAATCTGGGTACAATAAAATCATCTAATTTATGTGTCTCGCCCAATACATTGGTACTCACTGATACTGGGCAATTCCCCATATGTAGTCTATGGGCTGGAAATTATCCCGATTGTGAACAGGAAAAACGGCAGTATACAAATGTATGGAACGGTAAAGTATTCAGTACAGTCGAAATCAAAAAAACCGCACTATACAATACTGAATTTGTAAATGTACATACAAGTGATGGGGAATGTCTCACTTGTACACCTTATCATAAGTTTTATATTATACAAAATGGTAAAACGGATATTGTAAACGCGGTAGATTTAAAACCTGATATGATCTTAGAAACCTGTTATTTTCCTGTAATCGATTGTAGTAATAATACCGATTGTGAACATATTCCTGAAGGAAAAAACCCAGAATACCTTGGATGTGTATCAGGAATGAAAAATATGAGTCTTAATGGACATACACTCATTACAGACCCACCTATCTTTGTTCCTGTAAATTATCCTCTAACCACGAAATTAGAATGGTTCGCTGGATTTATTGAACCTTTTTTGTGTGATATCGACGTAGAAATTGAAGATATTATTGAAATCCCTAGCAAATCATTAGTCTTTTTACAAGACGTAAAACATATGCTTCAAACGTGTGGAATCAATGTTGTTATCAATATTCTACAGAAAGAAGGGAAATCTGATTTACATAATATGACAATTCGAATTAGTCAAATAAAACAACTTATACAACGTGGAATGGAATTTAAAATTCCATATATTAAAACAGTGGCACTTACCGCAAAAGAATTAGAATATACACCTATTGTACAAATTATGAAAGTCGAGATGATCGAACATATGGATGATACTTATTGTTTTACAGAACCATTAGAACACGCGGGGGTTTTTAATGGTATTCGTACAGGACAGTGCACTGAAATTATCGAATACTCAGATGAAAAAGAAACCGCTGTATGTAATCTGGCAAGTATTGCGCTTCCCGCATTTATCCGTAAACCAATTACACCAGAAGAAGAAAGCCTTACCGACAATGGTCTTATTTTCGATTATAAAATGTTACATACAGTAACAAAAATAGTTACTACAAACCTAAATCGGATTATTGATGTGAATTTTTATCCTACTGAAAAAACACGAATTAGTAATATGAGACACCGACCAATCGGTATCGGTATTCAAGGATTAGCAGATGTTTTTTTACAATTAGGCTGGGCATTTTCTTCGGAAAAATCGAGACAATTAAACAAACAGGCATTTGAAACCATTTATCACGCAGCGTTAGAACGTTCTTATGAACTCGCAGAAATAGAAGGACCGTATGAAACATTCAATGGTTCACCTGCAAGTAAAGGTATTTTACAGTTTGATATGTGGAATGTTACTCCAGAATCCAACATGTATGACTGGGAAACAATGAAACGTAATGTTCAAGATAAAGGATTACGAAACTCTCTACTGCTTGCACCTATGCCTACTGCATCAACTTCTCAAATATTAGGATACAATGAATGCATGGAACCAATCACTAGTAATATTTACAGTAGAAGAACACTCGCAGGTGAATTCATTTTAGTCAATAAATATTTAATGCACGAAATGTTGGAATTAGGTCTATGGAATGAGAAATTGAAAAATCATATGGTATCGAATAATGGAAGTATACAAAATATCGAATATATTCCTCAAGAAATTCGAGAGAAATATAAAACTGTATGGGAAATACCAATGAAAGATTTAATCGACATGTCAGCGGACCGTGGCGCTTATGTTTGTCAATCGCAAAGTCTTAATTTGTGGATAGAAGACCCCGATTATAAAACAATGACATCTATGCACTTTTATAGTTGGGCAAAAGGATTGAAAACGGGTATATACTATTTGAGACGCAGACCCAGACATCAAGCACAACAATTTACAATTGAACCTGAAAAACAAGGAATTCGACAAGAAGAAGAAATATGCGAAATGTGTTCCGCATAAAATTGATATTGTACAATACGTGAATTATTTTACTGTACAATAATTTATACATTTATCACAATGAATCTACTTTACAGTCTACCAGATGTTCTTCAAAATGAAATATTTGCATATAACCCTGAACATCGAGAGAAAATGAAATCGGTTTTAATAAGTATCAATACTTGTATTCGATGTGACGTGTGTTGTACAGTCATTCTTAAATATACAGTTAGTTCACCTATTGCAACTGAAATTTGTTGCACCGAAAAATGTCTTGACGAATGGTTTAATTATATTTATTATCATTAATCATTAATCATTAATCATTTTTATCAGTTATCGATTTTATCTTTTTTTTACGCAAAATTGTAAAACACATTTTTTGAATATGTTAATGTTACCTGCAATTATGCTTTCTACACTTGCAGCAGTTTTGGCATCCATTGTGAATAGGTATAAATGGGGTTACATTATTCTTGCATTTATTAATGGCAGTATTGCGTTTTTATTAGCAATCATTAATTTTCTTAAAATGGACGCAAGAGCAGAAGCTCATAAAATATCAGCTCATCAATACGACAAATTACAATGTATAGTGGAATTCAAATCGGCTAGCATACTATTATGCCCTGATAATCAAGAAATAAAATGGATGCAAAAAGTATTGATTGATGCATTAGATATGTGCGGGAAAAAAATACAAGAAATAAAAGAAACAAACCGTTTCATGGTACCTGAAAATGTTCGTCATCTGTACCCAGTAATATCAACGATAAACGTGTTCTCCGTAATAAAAAAAATAGAAGATCATAAAAAGAAAACTATAACTACTATGAAGAATATTAAAAACGAAATACGATATTTAAATCAATTGTCAATTCATGCAAATTACAAGCTCTACTCTGAGCATGAAATTCAACAACGAACTATTTACTTACTAGATTTAAAAAAACATTACATCAAAGAGATTTTACAACTAAAATCAGCATATACAATAGTGGACCAAATGTTTTTACAGGAAATAAAAAACGCAGAAATAAAAAAACAACGAAAATACTTTTGTAATTCTCAAAATACAGAAATAGAAAACCCTCTACAAATGAATGATTTCATAACCAAAATAATGGATCCATTCAGAAACGAATTTCAATATGACTCAAGAACAACAACACTTCCTGTAATTATCAATAACGACACGATTGATGTAGAATACATAAACAATTTTATAAAAAAAAACACAAACAAATCTCACGGAGAATTATTGTTTGAAAATCATGAAAACTAAGAATTAATTTTCCGCGATATTTGTTGTTGCCAATACGCCAATGTCAGCATTCTTAAAACCCTGATGCGGTTTTCGTCATTCTTATAGAATTCATCGTACTTTTGGTTCCATTCCTTTATTTTACTCTGAGTAATAGTGCTTGCATTCCATTCTTTAACAAAAATCACTGGAAATCTGTTGTATGCACTATTCAGCTTACTATCTTTCATAATAAGAAAACACCCACACAAAAGCGCCATCCATGCACGGGGTGATGGGTCTATACCACCTCCACGAACACATATGCAAAACTTGCTTTTCAATAGATTATTCTTAAATTCTTCTTGACTTAAATTACTCTCTTTCCATACAACTAAATCTCTCCAAGCATTTAGACATAATCCTTTTGCTATATGTCGTTCTTTCCATTGTTCTCCGATTCTTAATCGGTGACTGCAAAATACGTTTATTTCGCGATCTGTTTTAATTGTGGTACATGTCATCAAATCCTCGTACAAGGCTACTACTCTTTTATCAAAAGCGGGATGAAATCCTAGAGGTATTGGGGACAATTTTTTATGTAATAAATCCAAGTTTTCAACAAAAATGTGCTTTACCTTATCACTTTTCATTATTACATCTATTTCCTTTTCAATTTTTCTTATCTCTTTTGCAAAACGCACATCCTCAATGCCTAATGGAAAACTGACGTCCTCACTTGCAATTACTAGCACAACTTCTTTTGTTAATGTTGGTAGTATAGTGGTAGAAAAAAAGAAAATTGATTCGGCGATTTTATAAGATGAAATAAAAATAGAATCTGGAACACAATCTGTTTTGTTCATTATTACATTGTCTCCACATATGAACCAGTCACAAAAAGCAGAAACACCAATTAGATCTTTTTTTTCATAAACTGACTTTTTAGGTAAACGTGTTGACATTATTTGAGTCATCTACTATTGTATATAATAATATAAACATATTACAAT
>TARA_B110000114_G_scaffold10686_1_pt1 | contig 11466 bp, 7 predicted proteins | sample TARA_B110000114 | Tara Oceans TARA_B110000114 (sample SAMEA4397311) | marine metagenome | biome: Polar Biome; feature: [SRF] surface water layer (ENVO:00010504); material: water (ENVO:00002006), including particulate matter (ENVO:01000060) such as... | depth 5 m
CTATTACTACACCCATACTGAGTCCCATTCAAAAACGCCTACCGCCAATGGGTGGCTTTGACTTTTCGACCATGGTGGCGATTCTTGGTTTGATGGTAAGCAAGATGTTAATCATCCCAATTATTATTCGGTTAGGCAGCTTTTAATCGTTGCAGATGCCAATCGAACCTTTAATTGAAACATTATGAGCTGCACGATGTGCGCCCTCGTGTAGGTATGTCAATTTACTCGGTCTATAACGCTAAGATTTAAAAAAATATTCAGGAAGAATTGAATATAATTTAGCACCACACTAGGATCAAAATAGTAAGCAAAAAGGTTGGTTAAAAACAGGTATAATAGTTTTATAAATTTCACATCCTTCATCACGATTAGCTAACAGCATCTTCTGCTAAGGGCTAACCAACAAATCGTTCCGATGTGTTTTACATAATTATCAATCTAAATAGGATGTTTGGATGTCGATTTTAAAATCTCCGATCAAACGTAAATTAACAACAATATTATATGCAGATATTGTTGGCTATAGCCGATTAACTCATCAAGATGAACTCGGCACACATCTCAGGGTTATGGATTTTTTAGATTATGCCAGTGAGGCTATCTCTAAAGGAGGTGGGACCGTATTACGATATTCAGGTGATGCAATTCTTGCTGAATTTGAAAGCGTCATTGCGGCTACTGATACAGCTATCGAAGTTCAAAAAGAATTATCAACCCGAAATGGTGAAAAGTCAGACAGCGAAAAAGTTCAAATTCGAATAGGTCTCAATCTCGGTGAAGTCATGCTCGATCGAGGCGAGATCTATGGCGAAGGCGTTAATCTTGCCGCACGCTTAGAAGCTGCGGCTCAACCTGGAGGAGTTTGCATCTCATCTTTTGTGCATGAACAAATTGCCAGTAAAATCGACTTTAGTTTTGTTGATGGCGGTGAAGAAACTTTCAAAAATATTGGAAAACCAGTTCGTATCTATCGTTGGCACCCTGATAAAGCAGCAGAACAGACTCAGAGTGCAAGTCATTCTGGGATCGAAGGGAGACCATCAATTGCTGTGCTGCCATTTAAAAATTTGAGTATAGACCCAGAGCAGGAGTTTTTTGCTGACGGTATTACTGAAGACATCATCACTGAGCTGTCACGTGACAAGGATATTTTTGTAATAGCCCGTAACTCGACCATGGCCTATAAGGGCCAATCGCCGGATTTGCGCGAAGTATCAAAAGATTTAGGTGTTAAGTATGTGTTAGAGGGCAGTATCAGGCGATCAGGAAACCGCATTCGTTTAAGTGCACAGTTAATTGAAGGGGAGACTAATCACCATGTTTGGGCTGAAAAGTATGATCGTTCGTTAGAAGATATCTTTGAAGTACAGGATGATTTAACCAATGTAATAATGAATACGCTATTAGAAAAAATTCGTTCAACCAATTTTAATCGAGCGCTTCGTCGTTCGCCTCAAACCATGGCGGCTTATGACCATTATGTAAGAGGTCTTGCCTACCTATATCAACTCAATAAAACTGATAATGAGACCAGTTTATTTGAAGCAAAAAAATCTCTAGAACTTGACCCTAATTATGCACGTGGTCATATGTTACTGGCAATGACCCGACTTTATGGTTTGTGGTCTGGATGGTCGGCAGAACCTGAACAAGATTTGGCTCTAGCCCATCAGGGTTCACTCAAAGCCATTGCCTGCGACAGAACTGATTTTTGGGGGCACGCAATTTTAGCTTTTGCAGAACTTTTCCGGCAAAACCATGATCGTGCCGTTTCAGCGATTGATCGCGCTATCGAGTTAAATCCAAACGGTGCAGACAGTCGTGCCATGCGTGCAGCCATCTATAATTTTATCGGCCGATCAGAGGAAGCACTGGAAGAAGTCACAATCGCAATCCGACATAATCCTAATCACCCGCACTGGTATTTAATCGCGCCAGGTCGTGCTCTGTTTATGCTCGGTCGCTATGACGAAGCAGTCCCTTACCTTGAACGGCTGGTCAATGCCAGTGAAGATGCATCAACGTTTCGTGCTCTTCTTGCAGCCACTTATATGGCACTGGGTCGTGACCAGGAAGCTAAGGCCCAAATAGGAAAAGCATTAGAAACATTCCCAAATTTAAATTGTACTGATGTTCGTTACATCCTACCAATGAAAAAAACCAGCGAGATTGATCACTTTGTTGGTTTGTTAAAACAGGCCGGCCTGCCTGATTAAAAACAACTTCGTTAATCAGCAAAAAAACATCAATAAAACACTTAGCCTTTTCTTTCTGATAATGCACCGTTTAAATTTTATTATCAGATGCGTTCATTTTTCAACCAACATCGGACGGGGAGATGATCTGATCCATCAGCCTCAGTATCAATTTTGACTTGATGAATGTCTCCAGCCAAATCAGCAGAAACAAAAATATGGTCAATCTTTCCTGATATTTGAATGTCGCCCGTCATATCATTTTTCAATGTAGATTGATTAATATGCGCAACATCTGTTACCTGCCAACAATCAACTAGATCGGTGTGTTCTAACAAATAGCTATATTCATCCGAACCAATCGTACAATTAAAATCACCGCAGACAATGGCACTGCTCGGCATGGGTGGTGCTGCTGCCTTATTATTCCAGTCATCACCATCGATATCGCTTTTGCCACTCCAGGCACCGAATTGTTTTGGTGATTCGCCATATACCCTGGCCAGATGCTCGACTTGAGCTAAGCGCTCTTCTACTTTTAAATATCCTGCATGAAAGTTATAAACTCTAATCGCCCTAGTTTCTGTTTGAATCACTGCTTCAACAAAACTCATCTGCATATTAAATTTGTCATCATAATGCGTTTTAGGCAGATTAAAGGTTCGGCTACTAACAATTGGCCACCGCGAAAGGATCATATCGCCATGCTGGCGCCGCCGATTAATGATGGTTCCATCGGTATTTTTGACACTATCGTCAACATCAAAACTTGAACCAAAAACAGCATAGTAATGTGGCAATATTTCTGAGATTGTTTTGACCTGATCGACACTACCGCTACGTTGCCAACCGACATCAACTTCCTGTAAACAAATAATGTCAGCCTGATCGATTGATTGACAAATTCTTTTCAAGTCAACCTGATAATCCAACCCTCGACCAAACTGTATGTTATAGCTGACTATGTTCATTTGCACCCCACCAAGCGTGTCATTTTACGCTAAACTCAGCAAAACGATCGCACTCACAGCAAAAAACATCGCAATGACTTTTCGCCAGCTGAGAGCTTCCATCTTCAAAATCACTGCGACTAATAATGCCATCAAAAAACTCATATTGGCAATCGTAATCACAATACTGGCTTCTCCAAAAGTCAAAGCCATCACCAGGGTTCTAACAATTCCATAAACCAATAAGCCTGACACAACAGAATAAACCAGCTTTTCACGCGTTAAAGAATATTGCTTTTCAATGCCTATGGCGTAAATCAAACCCGACACAATCCAACAAATAGCCGATATCAACATTAGTGAATCGGTATTGGCACCGTTTAACAACCCAGCCTTCGTCAAAATGCCATAAACAGCGCGCAACAGTGCACCAACCACGACGATAATTAAGCCAGTTTTAAGTGTCGCGTGCAAACCATCCGAATGTTGTTGTTGATACAAAAAGAGCACCGCAACGATGCCGCAGCCAATGCCCGCCAACTTGATCAAAGTAATTGACTCTCCCAGCAGCAAAATCGATAACAAAACAACGGCAATGGTATTGAGTCGATAAATTGTCGAGCCTAAACTGACCTCCATATGACGAAGTGATTCAAGTAATAGAATATTGGCGATTGCGACACTAATGCCAGCACTAATACCATAGCCCCAGGTCGCGTTATTAAATTGGAGCACTTCTCCTCTTATCGAAAGGTCGAGAAACAACAGAACGGTCCAGACGACGCCAATGCCCGCTATCAGCATACCTCGTGATCGAGATTTTGTGTTATATCGCTTAAATACTATTTCATTCAACCCCCCGAAAATCAGACTGAGTAAAGCAAATAGGATCGCAATGTTAATTATTCTCTACCCCTAATTAATATGACTCAGTGCAAATACTGATGCCACCAGTTATGCTCATCATATTGCCATTAGCGCAGCAAAATACCCTAGTATTTTACTGCCTTTTTAATCTAATAATTTAGAAATACGAAGGTTATATTTTTTGATCCGTCTTGGACTACCCGTTGAAGATTGTTTAGACCGACTCAAACAGTGCCTGTCTGAGCGTGATGAAGTTGTGCTCGAAGCACCACCTGGTGCTGGAAAGACAACACTTGTTCCACTCGCACTATTAGACGAAGGCTGGTTATCGGGTAAAAAAATACTTATGTTAGAGCCACGTCGAATTGCTACCAAATCAGCCGCACACCGAATGGCAAGTTTAATCAATGAGTTACCTGGCCAAACTGTTGGTTACCGGATGCGACTTGATACCAAGGTGAGCAATCAGACCAGAGTTGAAGTGATCACCGAGGGCATATTGACTCGAATGTTACAACAAGATCCGTCACTTGAAGAGGTTGGGTTAGTGATCTTTGACGAATTTCACGAGCGTAATTTGGATTCAGATCTGGCCCTGAGTTTATGCCTAAAGGGTCGAACACTTTTTCGAGATAACCAATCTCCCCTTAAAATACTCATCATGTCAGCCACACTTGATAGTCAAGCGATCGCACAATTATTAAACGATGCAGTCATTGTTAGCAGTGCAGGTAAGTCGTATCCAGTTGCCATTAATTACGGCCGTGCCAGTCAACCAAAAGAACGTATAGTCGATCGCATGGTCGCGACAATCAAACAAGCGCTGTTAGACAACCCACACAGTAGTTTGCTCGCTTTTTTACCCGGACAGGGAGAAATATACCGCGTTGCCGAGGCGCTATCAGACTGGCTAGTCGAAAGTAAAATTAAACATATTCATCTCAGGCCATTATTGGGTAACTTATCAATCGAGGCGCAACAGGCCGCTATTGCACCGTTATCTGGTCTTATCAGTGGTGATCAGAAAGTCGTTATTGCAACTAACATTGCCGAAACCAGCCTAACCATTGAAGGCATTGATATCGTCATTGACTCGGGTTTAGCACGTGTCTCAAAGTTCAACCCGACGACCGGTATGACGGGCCTACATACCGTCAAAATATCAAAATCATCGAGTGTTCAACGCGCTGGACGAGCCGGCAGGTTGGGGCCAGGACATTGCTATCGGCTTTGGTCAGCCGAACAACAAAAACAACTATTGCCACACATTCCTGCCGAAATTCTCAATGCCGATCTGGCGCCACTGGCAATGCAATTATTACAATGGGGAGTAGATGACCCTACCGAACTTAAATGGCTTGACCCACCGCCCCAAGGCCCTTGGCTACAGGCCATCGAACTACTCAAATTACTCGGAGCCGTTCAATCAAAGTCAAATAGCTGGGTATTAACTGATCATGGACAGGCCATGGCATCGCTCCCCTTGCACCCACGGCTAGCGCACCTTCTATTGTGTGGTGCCAGTATTGGTTACTCAAATAAGGCAGCTCTTTTGGGAAGTCTTTTGTCTAATCGCGACCCTTTTAGTAAAGACAATCCAGACATTCACTATCGTATTGATATTCTATCAGGAGATACAAGTTGCCCTCGACAACATCAGAGATGGCTGCACCAAACTCAGCAACAAGCACAACAGTTTTTGCAACAAATTAACACGCTTGATATTAAGAACAAACCCGTTGCATTCTTACTCAAGGCAGATCAAATTGTTGGCTACCTTTTGGCCTGTGCCTACCCAGATCGTATAGCGCGAGTTCGACACTCAGGGGGTTATCAACTTGCCAACGGTCGCAGTGCTAACTTTTGGGGACAACATCATTTAGCCAAAAACCATTGGTTAGCTGTCTCAGAAGTGTCTAGTATTGCAGGCGGTAAGGGAAACACTATCCGCTCTGCCGCGGCACTAGACGAGACGCTATTTGATACCGCATTGAAACATTTAGTCAGTAACGAAGCCGTTGCGCAATGGGATAAAAAGACCCATCGGTTTATCGCCGAAAATCAAACCAAAATTAATCAACTTATATTGTATAAAACAGCGCTGAATCAAGTTCCGGCACAAGCTAAAAGAAAAGCATTGTGCCTTCATATTCAAAAACAAGGATTAAGTCTCCTGCCCTGGTCCACCGAACTCAAACAATGGTGCGCGAGAATTTCATTGTTACGGTCGGTGGAAACGAATCAGGATTGGCCAGATGTCAGCCAACCGGGTTTGCTTGCATCACTAGAAGTTTGGCTAGCACCTTATCTAGATAATGTGAATCTATTGCAAGATTTCAAAAAGCTCAACTTGAAAGACATATTAAACGCGTTGCTACCCTACCCAAAACAACAACAACTAGACCAACTAGCACCCCAGCGATTGAATGTTCCATCAGGGTCCTCTATCGCCATTAACTACCTAGAGTCACCCCCAGTATTGGCAGTCAAACTTCAAGAAATGTTCGGTGCGGAACAAAGCCCATCAATTATCTCAGGCAAAGTAACGCTTGTCGTTCACTTACTCAGCCCTGCTGGTAGACAGTTGCAAATAACTCAAGATCTCGCAGGCTTTTGGCGCACGACTTATCACGATGTGAAAAAAGAAATGAAGGGCCGATATCCAAAACATCCGTGGCCCGATGATCCATTAGTTGCCGTTGCAACGCGAAAAACGAAGCGGCATTTTAGTTAGTCAATATTATTTTTTGAGGGACATAGCATTCTAATCTGATAAAAAAATATTACTGTTTCGTAACCACTAGATTTTAAAACTATTCAATAAATCCGCCAGACTGCCGTTTCCATAATTCAGAGTAGAGCCCGTCACTGGTAGAAAGTTCATGGTGACTTCCCTGTTCAATAATACTGCCTTGGTCGATTACGATGAGTCGGTCAAGGGCCGAGATAGTGGACAGGCGATGCGCAATCGCAATTACAGTTTTCCCGTCCATAAGCGCCTTCAAATTTTCTTGAATGGCTGCTTCAACCTCTGAATCTAGCGCAGAGGTAGCCTCATCAAGGACCAAAATCGGTGCATCTTTCAAGAATACTCGAGCAATCGCTATCCTTTGGCGTTGTCCACCTGATAGCTTTACACCGCGTTCTCCAACTTGGGCATCAAGGCCTTTTCGCCCGGCTAGGTCAGTTAGACCCTCAATAAAGTCAAATGCTTTTGCACGTTTCGCTGCCTTAATGATATCTGCTTCGGTGGCATCCTGTTTGCCATAAGCAATGTTATCTCTAACGGACCGATGAAGCAAAGCGGTATCCTGTGTAACTACACCAATTTCAGCACGTAGCGAATCTTGAGTGACTTGCGATATGTCTTGACCATCGATCAAAATTCTCCCAAGTTCAAGATCAAAAAGTCTCAACAATACATTCATTAATGTAGTTTTACCGGAACCCGAACGTCCGACAACGCCTATTTTTTCACCCGGCTTTATTGCCAGTGAAAAGTTTTCAATGACGGCACTTTCTTTTCCATAATGGAACCTTATTTTTTCAAATTCTATGGCGCCCATGGATACAGATAATTTGGCTGCATTTCTAACATCAGTGACGGATTGAACTCTAGCCAGTGTATTCATACCGTCTCGTGCCATCCCAAGACTTTCAAAAAGGGCCGACATTTCCCACATAATCCAGTGTGACATACCGTGCATTCGTAACACCAGTCCAACTGCAACGGCGACCGCACCCACGCTAGCGTTTCCGTTAAGCCAAGACCAAATCGATACAAATCCAACTGAAAATAATAAAAAGGCGTTGAGCACTTCGACTAGCCCCCTGAGACATGTCGACAGACGCATCATGCGATAAACCGTTTTCATGAAGCCATTCATGCTTTCTTTGACGTAATACTCTTCCCGTCCAGCATGCGCAAATAACTTAACCGTCATGATATTGGTATAGCTATCAACCACGCGTCCAGTCATAGTAGATCGTGCATCAGCCTGCTCTCCTGACACTTGGTTCAACTTGGGTAGGAGAAAACTGAGTAACGAAACATAGGCGGCCAGCCAAACGATAAACGGCAAAATAATCCAAGGGTCAAAGTTGGCTACTAATATCAATCCACCAATAAAATAAATGCTGACATAAACCATTACATCTGCCATTTTCATAACAGCTTCGCGAATGCCTAACGCTGTTTGCATGACCTTCGTCGCAACTCTACCAGCAAATTCATCTTGATAGAAACCGAAACTTTGGCGTAATAAATAACGATGTGCCTGCCAACGTATACGCATTGGATAGTTGCCAATAATGGTTTGGTGACTTACCAAAGACAGTAGCAGGCTAAAAAGGGGAAGCGCTATCAATACTACTGCCCCAATAAAAAATAATGTTTGTCCTTGTTCTTGAAGAAAATTTTCTTTGTCGACTTGCGTTAACCAGTCGATAATATTACCTAGGAATCCAAACAGTAAAACTTCCATCGCAGCAACTACTGTAACTAGCAGTGCCATTATAAAAATCCATGCCCACACGCCTTTAGTGTAGTGAATGCAAAAGGCCACAAGCGTTGCCGGAGGGTTTTCTGGTATTTCTGGAGGGTATGGGTTTAACTGTTTTTCAAAATAAGAAAACATATTTTATTTTGTATCCGTAGTGACTGATACAAGCCAGTAACGCTCAATCATGGCATAACAATAGCTTGGGTAATGCTCGCAGCACTGTTGGCAGCTTTAATCGGTGTAGGTATTTAACCTTTTTCTTGCTCGAGAATTCTGGGCTCAAGCACTTCACCTAACACGTATTTATATGCTCTCTAACTGCGTAACGTCTCAATGTGGCTATGGAGTTCATCGTAAACTTTGAGAAACAAACAAAAACATTAGACAATAACGATACACTAATTATAAGAGGTGTATTCTGCAAGATCAATATGCGATGCTCTACCTGAGAAAGACTCTAAGTGAGGGCATATCAACAAAACCCTTTCTCGTTTATGCCTTTCATTGCTATAGCCTTTAATCACACAATAGATGACTATTTTTACTGGTGCCTGAAAAGTCATATTTAACATATAATCATATTAGGAATTTTGCCTCCTCTCACAATCTCAAGTAAGAACTAAATTATGCCAAAAGCAAGCGAGCTAAAAAGAGGTCAAATTATTGATATTAATAATGTCCCTCATGCGGTTAAAACTATCGACTGTAAAAGCCCTTCTTCTCGGGGTGCGTCGACAATCTATAAAATACGTTATAACAATCTGGTCACCAGGCAAAAATTAGACGAGTCCTACAAAGCCGATGAGATGCTTAAGGAGGCTGACTGTCAAAAAGTTAGAGTGCAATATTCTTATCTAGATGGTGACAATGTTGTATTTATGGATATCGAAGATTATAGCCAATATAACTTGTCATTAGACGACCTAGGAGAAGATTTCCTTTATATCACCGAGGGACTAGAAGGCATAACTGCTCTTCTGTCAGACGGCAAGATTTTAGGCATCGAGCTACCGCAAGTTGTAGAAATGGCCATAGTAGAAACCGATCCCAGTATCAAGGGCGCTTCCGCAACCAGCAGAACCAAGCCAGCCAAGTTAGTAACGGGCCTAGAAATTCAGGTGCCAGAGTATTTAGGAACAGGAGAAACAGTTAAAATTAACACCACGACGGGGAAGTTCATGTCACGAGCCTAATGTTTCCAAAGCTGACACTAGGCTCTCCCACCTCGGTTGACTCAGCCCTAAAGCCAATATTAATCATATTGATCCCTAGCCTGAACTAATAAAGATAAATAACGTATTTAGCTGTAATATTTGTATCCTTTAGACTTTTATAACTGTAGAGCCAATTGTAAACGTGTCCAGCCTCCTAAAATCTACACTTTCGATCGGGTCGATGACATTTTTGTCTCGCCTGCTAGGGCTAGCCAGAGACATTGTTATTGCACGGTTCTTTTCTGCGGGTGACGAGGCAGACGCTTTTTTTGTTGCGTTTAAAATCCCTAACTTTTTGCGTCGGTTATTCGCTGAAGGTGCTTTCTCACTCGCCTTCGTGCCAGTATTGACTGAGTATCGTAATCAATTTACGCCAACCGAAACACGCGATTTGATTGATCGAGTGGCCGGTACGTTGGGCGCTATACTGCTAGGGTTAAGTCTGATCGGTATCGTCGCATCACCTGCTGTGATTAGCATTGTAGCAGCCGGCTTTATCGACCAACCTGGTAAGTTTCAACTGACTTCAGACATGCTTCGCATTACCTTTCCTTATATTCTGTTCATTTCTATGACGGGCATGGCGGCCGGTATTTTAAACACTTGGAAGCATTTTGCGGTGCCTGCATTTACCCCTGTTTTACTTAACGTGAGCATGATTAGTTGCGCAGTCTGGCTCAGCCCATTACTTGATGCGCCCATCACTGCACTGGCTTGGGGGGTGTTGATTGCAGGAATTTTGCAACTATCGTTCCAGCTACCATTTTTATATCGAGAAGGTTTATTGCCCAGGCCCAAGTGGGGATGGCGTCATCCGGGTGTTCAAAAAATTATCAAACTGATGGTACCTGCTTTGTTTGGGTCTTCTGTGGCCCAGATCAATTTGCTGTTTGATACCTTTATTGCGTCTTTTTTGGTCTCGGGCAGTGTCGCTTGGCTTTACTACGCAGATCGCTTGCTCGAATTTCCACTTGGCGTTTTTGGTATTGCACTAGCGACTGTGGTTTTGCCTAACCTGTCTGAAGCTCACTTCAAAAAAGGCTCAATCCATTTTAATAAAACCTTGCAATGGGCCATTCAATTGTCGCTGGTGATTGCACTTCCAGCGACGATTGGCTTATTTTTGCTGGCCCAACCTATTCTCTGTACCTTATTTCAATACGGTGCGTTTGAGAGCAGCGACTCATTGATGTCGGCTTATAGCTTAATGGCCTACTGCCTAGGGTTGCCTGCTTTTATATTGATCAAGATTCTTGCAAATGGCTTTTATGCGCGACAGGATACCAAAACACCGGTGCGTATCGGCATTCAATCGATGATGTTGAATATGTTGATGAATGTAGTCTTTGTGGTAACCATGCTGCAAAATGACTTTATTGCACCGCATGTTGGTCTTGCACTGGCAACTTCAACATCCGCTTATTTCAATGCCTTGATGCTCGCAATGAAGTTAAGGCAAGGTGATATTATCGAGTCGTTTAGTGAATATGGCATGCCGTTATTGCGTATTTTAATGGCTTGCTGTGCGATGGCTGCGTTAATTTTTCTACTCATGCCCGACATTGAGGTTTGGTCTCACTGGCAATGGTTTGAGCGAACGTACCATTTGGCTCAAATTATCGTTCCGGCCTGCTTGTGTTATTTGATAATGCTTTGGATATTGGGCTTTCGTCGCAATCACTTTGTACTGTAGGTCGATGATTCATTTAAATTTTATCCTTTATCCTTTATTATA
>TARA_B110000114_G_scaffold3421_1_pt1 | contig 11301 bp, 3 predicted proteins | sample TARA_B110000114 | Tara Oceans TARA_B110000114 (sample SAMEA4397311) | marine metagenome | biome: Polar Biome; feature: [SRF] surface water layer (ENVO:00010504); material: water (ENVO:00002006), including particulate matter (ENVO:01000060) such as... | depth 5 m
AACCAATATTTCTCAAGTCAAATAACATCTGCATCAAATATTTCAGTAAATAATGTTACGAGTGGTGGTGTTTTAACCGCAGAAAACGCAACACTCAAAACAATAACCGTATCGGACGGCAGCCTAATATTTATGGGGGACATATCGGTAAATGGAAATATATTTTCATCGGGTGGCCTTGTTGGTGGTGGTGGCGGTGGTGGCGGTGGCAGCGGAACAGACGCTTCGTTTGATAGAATAGGTGAATATACGAGTTCCGCAGGGACAACTTTTACCAACACGATAGATGTTACCGGTAAAGTAAGAGCAACCGACGATGTGATTTCGTTTTATTCGTCATCAGACAGACGCTTAAAAACAAACATACGAACGATAGACAACGCATCTGAAATATTAGATAGCATGAGAGGTGTTAGATTTAATTGGAATAGCACAGCCCACGAGTTGAATAACAATTTGGATTTGAGCAAGGGAGAGATTGGCGTAATTGCACAAGAGATTGAAGAGGTCTTGCCCGAGGTTATAAAGGAGGGATTGCAGAATTTTAAAGCGGTGAGGTATGAAAATATTGTCGCCGTTTTAATTGAAGGAATACATGAATTACAAAATCGTGTAAATATATTGGAAAACGAAGTTAATATGTTAAAAAATAAATAAAAAATAAATAAAATATAAATAAAATAACAAATGTAAGTAATTTTATTTATACATCTTCCAAATTTGATGAAATATCTAATAATGTATATAGTTCGCATTCTTCAATTTCCTTATGTATTTTGTGTTCAATTAATGGTTTGACATATCTATAATATTCATCCCAATTACCTATATCAGACTTTGAAATATCTTTTATAAAGTATAACCTATCTAATGTTGTATTGTTGTAAATATTAAAATCTGATTGTGTTTCATAAACAGAAATCCACATTTCTAACTTACACGTTTTAATATATTTGAATTGTGGTTTATCGCTTTTATTGTTAATATTACAATATTTACAACTCATATCGTATTTACAAAAACTGCAATCATATGTTTTATATAAATTAATACTTACAATTCCAGAACTATCAACATACGACATATCTCCATATATTTGGGGATATGTATCTACAAGAACCTCATCATATGGAAGTGTTTTTAAAATATTAGACAAATCCTTAATTGTTCCTGTATTATTGCACAATAAACAATTAGTTAATCCGGTTCCATTACAAATACTACATTCACTTATATCAGAACTCATATTAGATGCTGAATTCAAAGATACGTCTAAAATACAACTAATATCTTCATATGTCCTTATGCGATGTATTCTATAGTAAGCATCTTTGTATATCAAATTTGTATCTACAATTGAATTATACGGTTGAATTGTTGTATAAGTTTCATTTATATTTCCATTTATATTAAAAGAAACATCATTGTAAAAATTGTAATTAAATGAATAATCGGCACTAAATTCTGGTGTCGTATACATATTTATAAGTTGAACACAATAATTACTATTTATATTATCAGACTTTAAATAATAACCCTTTAATCCCATAATATATTCTACTATTACAAATTAAAATAATTAAACTGATATTTTTCAATTAACCATGCTTCAACCAAATCAACTTCGTCATCTGTCAAATGTCTTTTCCAAACAGCAGCAAACGCAACCTGCCAGTCAGATTCCTCAAGATATCCAATAGATATATGAGGTGATTCCGTATTCTGAGAATTATGAAGTGCTTCTCTGTTATTGTAAAGATTACCATTACTACCTGGTGCTCCGTATCCACCCGCATTAAATTTGACGTACCATCTTGTTAATCCACCCTGTTCAGTAGTTAACAACCAATAATCTTTTGCCCAGTCAATATCTCCACCACGATTAGGATTTTCTAGTGGGTCTGTTGGATATACATATTGTCCTGTTGAACCAGCATTCCAACCATAACCAACCCAACCCGGTCCATTAATATGTGATCCCCTTCCTGCCCTTCCACCATGAAATCCCGATACGTGGTTAGATAGATTATCACCCCATATTCTATTGCGGCTACCTCCATTATATCTGGCTATATGAATAAATGTATATGGATTACCAGGTTCACTTGTATCAGGCGTTAATATGTTTGTATTGAATCTAAATCTTTCGTTCGTTCCACCTTGAATTACTTTTGTAATATTATCAGCCCCATTTTCAGAAACTACATCTGGATTTGTAATACTTGTTAAACTACTATTATACCATTCTACTCCAGGTTGACCTGTATATATATTATTGCCCGCGGCACTTTTATCAGTCCATCCCGTTCCAACGATCCAACTTTCAGCATCTCCCCAAAACGATAACTCATCTGTTACAGGAATTTTACCACCACTACCACTACCACCCAAACCACCAAAACTACTTATTTTAATATTACTTGTATTTGTTATTTGGTTTTCCTCTCCAAATACGTCGTCGTATGATACGTCCAGAAAGTCGGTGGTTTTAATAGGAACGCTTGATATATCAGTTTGCCCACTCTTTAAATAACCATAATAAGCTAGCTCACCAACACCTGGTGTTGTATCAACTTCAACGGTTCCTGTATTTATTGAACTATACAATGCAATTTGACTCAGTGCTATATAAGATGTAGAGGAGTTACTCCAGTTAAATGATTCTGTGAAATGTAAAACGTAATAATTATAATTACCAGGTGTATCAATGTTGAATTCTAAATATCCGGCTCCATCTGGTAATGTTACCACCGAATTTATATATGGCCACACGGATGTACCAGCTGTACCATCTCCGGCAGCACCCAATGAAGCCACTGTGTCTATTATGGTATAAGTTGAAGAATCGGTTCTGTTATAATTTGCGTATGAAGACGCTCCTCGTAACTGCCATGCTCTTGGGCGCCAGTTATCATTCGAAGTTTCAGAGGAAATACCTCCTCTTGCCCAAATTCGATATTTTGTTATTTTTTTTGTTTCCGTGGTTGGAAATTCGAATCCGAGTTCTGGTTCAACATTTAATACATAATTACTACCACCTATTTCATTTGTATGCCAAGCATCATCATTCGCATTTGTTATTGTACCGTCAAAAGCCTTATAATCTGGCATATTAGAATGCGAAGCATACGAGTGAGCTGTTCCTTGTGCGCCACCAGTTCCATCTAAAGCACCACCACCTACTTCCAATGTAGTAGTAATAACAGAAGTCCAATATACATCTGTAATATGTAATATATATTTCTGATACCATTCTGTGTTTGATATAAAATATTCATTATAATCTAGTTCAGATGCAATAGAAGTGCTATTTGGAATTGACCAAGACGTTATATTAGTTTGATTGTCTAATAAATCATAAGTTAATAAATCATGAGGATCATATGTTGAGTTTTTTTTCTCGGCTCTTAATGTCCAACTTTTCGGAGGATTTCCTGAACCATCTACAATGTCTCTTGCCCATATTCTATATTTTGAAACGCGCGCTTCGTCCGGAAATACAAATATTAAATCCTGCTCTTTCTTTGATGAAAATCCAGGTAATATTGTTTCGGCTCCTATCCATCCATCCGTTACATCGTTGTTAAACGCCTTTTGTGGAGATGTTATAGGGTCAACAGGATCTTCTTTGTATGCTCCAACACTCACGGTTCCCATTCCAGAACCATCACCATACATTTTAACCGTGAATTCATCGTTAGTAACTACTATTGGCGGTGATTTTAAGTAAACACCATCTAAATTTTTGGCAGACAATTCAATACGACGAATAATAACTATACCGCTTCCGCCGTTTCCGCCGTCGCCTCCGTCCCACTCACCACCACCACCACCACCACCTGTATTAACACCGGCATCAGCTCCATCATAATCAGCACTACCTGTAGCTGCGTTTAAAGATTCTGGCGGACCAGTACTATTTGTTCCTCGCGAACCACCCCTAAATGCCCCTGCTGCCCCTCCACCTTTTCCTCCATTACCCGAACCAACACCGTTTGACCATTGTGTTCCTCCTCCACCGCCTGCCCAGTAATAATCTGTGGTTCCATCGTAAAAATTATTTTGAATACCATCTCCTCCGTCTGCCTGTACATTAATTGCGCCTATAGTTCCTATACCTGGTTTTCCAGCGCCTCCTCCTCCAGTAGGATAATGACCTCTTCCACCAGCACCCCCAGGATTACCATATGCAGTAACATCCGGAACAATTTCTACGGAACCGCCTGTTAATGTAGTTAAAGAGCCGCTGGAATTATAATACTGAGCTACAGCAGAAACTTTATCGCTATTCCATCCCTCGTGTCCTGCGCCACTTCCACCAGGATTACCTACATAAACATTGTTATTATTAGCCCCGCCACCACCGCCTCCACCTGGTGCAATAAAACTTACACCATTTCCAATGATTGATGAATTTCCTCCGTCAGGAGCGTGAGAATTTCTATGATTTTGACCAATTCCGCCAGCACCTACCGTAATATTATATGTCCCGCTGGGAAGTGTATATTTATTTCCTATGATAACGCCACCGCCTCCACCGCCACCAGCAAGAGCAAATCCGCCTGCACCACCTCCAGCTACAATTAAAAAGTCTACTTCAGAACTAGAAGGTAACGTAAATTGTCCAGAACTAGTATAAATATGTGCATAATAATTTCCATAAGAATTCACCAAATTTCCACCAGTTCCAGTTACTCCATATATTTCTTCTTGTTCGTAATATAATCCAGATACATCAGAATAATTCCACATTGCGCCAGTATTTGGACCATTACCATTTTCTACGTTTATCCAAGGAATATAATTATTATATATACTGTTGTTCGTAGCAACGGATGTTTGCCATTTTGAATAATGAAATGGATCAGATACATTTGTTGTATTTAATGCATATGTAGTTCCGTTAACTATAATCTCATTAAGTACAGGATTTCCTGGGTCGGTTTCTGTTGATTGATATTTTAAGTATAAATTTATATTGCGCCCACTTCCAATCATTGAACTACTAGAATATCCTCCTAATGTGGTTAAATTTTTTGTAAAAGTTAATAAGGAGCTTCCTTGGTCACCTGTAAATAATTGTTCCTGTCCATAATCATTTAATGCGCCTCTAAACGCATTAAACATAATGTTACCAGATAAATCTCCTGTTCCATCTATTGCTCCGGCTCCAGCCAGTAATTTTTCACCTGAATTTATTAGTCTATTCATTAATACGGTATCATAAACGTTTTTATTAAAGTATTCAATTGTCTGACGAGAAACATCGAGAATCGAATATATGTCACCCATTTTAATATTTTTTCGTGGTATGTGTAATGTTTCAGTATTGCCTATCGGATCGTTTTCATCCGCACCATAATAAATATGTTTTAAATAATCAATCATTGTGTTTTCCTCATCAATACTTAATTCTTTATTAAATACAATTATTTCTGCAACTTCAAAATCAGATGTTTCATTAGAAGTTCCATTGTTAATTGTAAGATTGTGTTGTAAATATTGTGTTCCAGAACCGGTAGTTGTTACATCTAAATAATTACTTTCATAATAAGCTAATTCTCCAATTGAACAAAAAATATCATTATTACTACCTGTTACATCAATTACATAATAAGAATAATAGCCTGGGTTAGTTACAAAATATTCATTAAAGTCAGATGTATTAGTTATTGAGTTTGATGTACTAGAATACCAGTCTCCTTCATCTATTCTAATATCTAATTTGACGTATGTATTTTCATTATTACGATCATATGAAATTTTATCGTTATATCCACGTAATGTCCAACTAGATGGTGAATTTGTGTTACCATTGATTTGTGACCATATACGATATCTAGTTATATATGTTGGAACAGAAATTTCAAAATGTATGGAAAATTCTTTACCTGAAACTAATTCTTTATTGGTAAATACATCGGTATTGGTAATATAAGCATCGCTCGCATCTACGAGCGTTCCATTTAATACATTTGTTGCTGGTGTTTCTTCTTCTAAATCGTCGTAAAAAATCAATTCACCTATTAACGCAGAATCAATATTATTACTTTCTGTAGCATCTAACACATAATATGTGTAATCTTTTGGACTTGGAACGATATTAGACCCTGCCCCCGGAGCCATAATATAACTGAAATCAGTTTTACTATGTAAAACTTCATACGTATTGGAATCTGTTCTATCATAATTATGACTATTGTCTGTACCTCGCAATGTCCATGATTTTAAACTCGTATTATTAATATCATATTTTACTATTTTTTTACTAGATTGAAAATCAACTTTAACCGCAAATTCTTTACCCGAAATTAAATTTTGGTTATTAAAGACTCCTAGAGGACTTTTATATGTGGTGTTATCAGAATTATCATAAACGTGACTAAGATCATAATACTGAACATTTAATACATTTATTTTGCCTCCAACATTATCACTCCCATCACTAGCATAATACATTGTATCGGAAGCATCTGTAGGAATGGTCCAGCTAGATGATAAGTCTGTTCCAAGTGTGCCAGTTGTTACGAATCCCGACGAGTTATCTGATAAAGAATATGATGACGGTGTTCCACCGTAATATGCTATTTCGCCTATAAATGTATGTGAAGTAGTACCATATTGTGATTCAATGACGTGAAATACATAATGTTTATAAAGTCCAGGAGTTGAAAAAATATACTCTTGTCTTTTAGTATCATTTGTTATATCAATTGTTTGTACGGTATTAAACCAATGTACATTCCATAACTGTGGAACATTTTGTTCATGCAATACAGTATATGTTGAAGAGTCATTCTGATCGTAATCATTTATATTAGTTAAAGACACACCACGTAACTGCCAAAGTTTTGGTGGATGTGTGTCGTTTCTGGTGCCCTGTCTAGGCCATACTTTATATTTATATATAACTACTGGATTGGGAAATGTAAATATTAAATTAGCTGGATATGTATTATTTCCTGTGTGCCATCCATCTCCTCCACTACTGAGTGTTCCATTAAATACTCCACTAAGGTTATAACCGCTGTACTGATTATTGGAACTAACAGTTCCATCATTACCACCAGTGCCTCTTAACGTATTAGAATTTTCTGAACCATTTCCACCAGCTAATAATTCATATGTATGTGATGCTACTAACCGTCCACATATATCATTTGATACAAACAATCTCTGTCCACTATTATCAATATCAGATTGATTAAAATTATATGTTAACCCTCTGTATAAATTTAAATCGGGTTGTAATTCTCCATTTAATGTGAACCTATTTAAACTTACATCTACATTGTAATTTAAATGTTGTGTTGGGTCAAATCCAATCACACCACTTACATCACCATGAGCACTCAATTCACCAGATAAACTAGCATATTGTGTGGTTGTGCCTATTGCTGATACATTTACGGATTGTATATGAGTCATGTCTAATTTATTTTGATAACCAATACTACGATATGAATTCCATTTATCTACCGAAATTACCCAATTATCACTATAATCTCTGTCTACGTCATTCAACAAAGACATTTAATATAAGTTAATTTAAAAAAATATTAGTTTAAATTAATTCTTTAAAAATTCCAACTATTTAATAGTTATGTGGAATGAAATGTGACCCCTGTTTTTGTTCCTATAAATCCTGAATAAAAATTAACATTTGTTTTACTATCAATAATTCGGCCACTTATGTCAGTGCCATCTATTGGTTTTCTTGCTACATATATGAGTGTATATGAAGAATCTGGTAAAATTGATGATGGAAAATTAAACCCAACCTCATTATTGCCTTTTATGTAAGAGAGCTGTGGGTGTATATCATTTATTTTTTTTTCAATCTTATCGGTATATGCATCAGAACTAATGGGTGTATTATTCAATGTTGCTGTTAAATTATGTCTAAAAGGTGATATATCACTCCAAACTCCACTTGTATCATATTCATAACTATCGTTAGTATACCAACCTATTATATTTTTATGTAATGGAAACTCGGGCGGGAACCCCCTTATCATATCGCCACCTTCAATCTCTCCAGACAATTGATATAATTCACTTGTTGATGATTGTTGTGTTCCCAAATATTTATTTTTCAAGTAATTAAACACTTTGTTTTCTTCAGTTGAATCTAGTATTCTATTATACGATATAACTTCAGCAACATTCCACTCGCATTGTTGTGCTGGTAGAGTATCTGTAACTCTCACAACGACAATTCCGTCTGCGCCATCCCCTCCATTTACCGCACTATTTCCACCACCACCGCCACTACCGCTATTTGCTAGTGCGGAGCTAGGGACGCTGGAACTATTTGAACCAGAACCTCCAAGACTGCTACCACCTGTTCCTGGTGTAGATGCGGAACCGCTTCCACCGCCGCCGCCGCCTGCATAATAAACCAGACTATTCGTCCTAAAATCATTCTGTATACCTATACCACCGTTACCAGTTCCGACTCCATTAGGTAAGCGCGAACTACCCGCACCACCTGCCCCACCTCCGCCACCTCCCGCATCGTCACCTTCACTCGCGGGGATACCTGTGAAACCACCACCTGCACTTCCGTATCCGGTGACATTCGTTATGGAACTATAAGTGTCCTGAGAAGAGGAACCGCCCTGCGTACCGTCATTGCCGCCTGGGTATGACGGAGTAGTGTTGGACAAATAATTACCACCGCCACCGCCACCTGAACCACCTATGTAAGCGTCGCCTTTTTCGGATAAACTAGCGTCAATATAATTACCGGTTCCGCCGCCACCGCCACCTTTTGCTAAGAACCCGTTAAATGTAGAATCTGAACCGTTTATGTTATCAAAACTAGCCGAAGATGTATTTATCCTAATAATCACAATACCAGAACCACCGTCGCCTCCTGGTTTTCCATTACCACCGCCACCACCACCACCCCCGCCTAAACCATCAACACCATCATCACCATTAACGGCAATAGATGTATCACTATTACCACCACCACCTAAACCACCTAACCCTCTACTACGTGCCCAACCACCACCGCCACCACCGCCACCATAATAAATATCAATCCCTGTTTTAAAATTATTAGATATACCATCACCACCATCTTCACTTGTCGGTATTGTTCCCGCACCACCACCACCACCACCTACTGAAGAACTTCCATAATTACCACCACCACCATAACCATCATTTCCATAACCAGTGATATTTACAATATTAGAATAATTATCTTGATTTGAATCGCCTTTGTTGGATTTACCGCCATTATTCGCACCACATCCTCCACCGGAACCTCCATCAATAGCATGAATACTAGAGCCGGAGTAGTAACCACCCCCACCCCCACCTTTTGAAATAAAACCATTGAATGTAGTATCACTTCCATTTGAACCTATTTTGGTGCTTCCATTATTCGCACCGTTACCACCAGTTCCGATGGTTATATTATAAGTTCCACTGTTTATTGTTTGGCTTGTACCAATAATTACACCTCCACCACCCCCGCCACCACCAATTTCTGAGGCTCCTCCTCCCCCTCCACCTACTAATATAAAATCTATAATAGTTGATGTATCTGTTGTGAATGTACCAGAATTTATAAATGTATACGACGTATAATCATTTCCACTATTATAAGATTCAGAAATACCATTAACATTAGTAATATTTGGGGCGATATAAATGCCTCCACCATTACCGACATTAACATTATATGAACCTGCTGCTAATGATTGGTTTGTTGCTATCACGACACCTCCAGCTCCACCGCCGCCACCAATATGTGGTTGTCCGCCGCCACCACCACCGCCGCCACCACCGCCTACTATTAAAAAATCAGCGGTTGTATTTCTAGTAATATTTAATGTTCCGTTTGATAAAAATGTGTTAATAGAATAATTTGAATAGTTTGTTACAACCCCGCCTGTAGAAATAGGTGTTTGAAATGTATTTGAACCGTAATGAACGCTTATTTGTGGTGATGTAGTATTAGTATCGGTTCGATTACCTGAGCTCGTTTCGTAATATCCATTGCTTGTATCAGAATAGCCTACGCTGCGATAATATTTTGGTGTATCTACCGATACCACCCAATTCGTTCCATAATCTTTATCAATCGTGTTGATGACATCGTTTTCGTGTTTGGCAACACCCGAACTAGCATCGTTGAAACCAGAATACCAATTTGCTCCAGAGCCATCAAATACACGTCCTATTTGGTTAACATCCGATGGATCACGCCTAGCAACATGAAAAAATGTATAAGAACCATCAGTTAAAAATTGACTTGAAGGATCATAACTAAAACTTATCCCAGAGTTTTTATCACCTGATAAATAGGTTGGAAATGATTTTTGTATATATTTTTTATTGTTACGATTTGATACTAATGACGGTTCGTTTGCTAAATACGACTTAGATGTAATATTTCCTACTAGTCTATTTCCACATAAATCTATAGTACCGGCTTTGTCTGTCCAAACGCTATTACTTGTATCGTAAGAGGCACCGTCATACCAACTGACAATACCTAAACTCACATCTACGGGAGCAGAACCCCCCGCTTTTGGTTGAACCGGATTATTATAATAAAATAATACTTTATCTGATTGCGAACCATCTAATTTTACATAACTCATAGTATTACTTGTACTATTTGCTGGATCTCCCGTATCATTCCAACTAAAATGCATATTGTCGCCTCCACCACCTTGACCGTGATAAATTCTTATAAAATATTGTTTACCGGCAACAACCGACATATTTCCTGAACTATAGTTTCTTCCGTGTGTATTGCCATTATTAACGACAAGTGTTATGGCAGAAAAACCTCCTGCTGCTGTTTTTACAGCAGTTCTATTGCTACTTGTTGTTGGCTGTCCAAACTCATCTTCGGAAACATATACTAAACTACTATCATCCGATGCAGTTTGAAACCAAAGAGTTCCAGAATAACTAGTAACAAACCATCCCCACCAAACTCTTGAATAATTACTACCAATTGATTCAACGCTTATATAATTCCAAGGTTCACCTATCGTTTGACCGGAACTACCAGCATTAGCGGCAGGGCACCCACTTTTAGTTGTCTCTTCTTGTTCTACATATGTATGTCCTCCTCTTGAAGTATTATCATTATCTGCAGTTCCAAATTCACTTCTGTTCATATTATCTCCAAAATATCCATTATATTGCCAGAAATTTAATCCATACACACTGGACATTTATAAATTATTTACATTTAAAATAAATGATTTATATTTATTAAACTTTCTACCAATAGCAATTGTTCTCTATTTGCTTATGATTGCTTGGTTT
>TARA_B110000114_G_scaffold137734_1_pt1 | contig 11234 bp, 11 predicted proteins | sample TARA_B110000114 | Tara Oceans TARA_B110000114 (sample SAMEA4397311) | marine metagenome | biome: Polar Biome; feature: [SRF] surface water layer (ENVO:00010504); material: water (ENVO:00002006), including particulate matter (ENVO:01000060) such as... | depth 5 m
TTTTATCCAGCACATCATATGACTATGGGAGAAGGAGGTGCTGTATTTATGAATAATCTTGAATTAAAAATAATTGCCGAGTCTTTTAGAGATTGGGGAAGAGATTGTTATTGCCCTCCAGGATGTGATAATACCTGTGGTTGTAGATTTGATCAAAAACACGGAGACTTACCTTATGGCTATGACCATAAGTACGTATATTCTCATTCAGGTTATAATTTGAAGATAACTGATATGCAGGCAGCATGTGGTCTTGCTCAATTAGGTAAATTAAAATATTTTATAAAGAAAAGAAGAAGTAATTATATATATTTTAGAGAAAAATTAGAGTCTTTAACAGATTTTATACACTTACCTATTCCAACAGAAAATAGTAATCCTTCTTGGTTTGGATTTCCCATAACTTTAAAAGATGATTGTGGAATCTCTAGAGTTGAGGTGACAAAATTTTTGGATAGTCACAAAATTGGCTCACGTCTACTTTTTGCTGGAAATTTATTAAAACAACCATATTTTAAAGATGTCGATTATCGGGTGGTAGGAGATTTGACGCATACAGAGAAAACGATGAATGATACTTTTTGGCTTGGTGTACAGCCATCTTTAGATGAACAACATTATGATTTTATTGTAGAAAAACTTGAAGAATTATTTGGATTAAACTTTTAAAACTAAAAAAATGGAAGAATATATTAAACATGTAAAATCCGAGTTCAAATCTTTAAAAGAACCTCGAACTCACTTAGACTTGAATAGTACGTCTATTCAAATTATTGATGGCGGCTATTTACAACCCATCACCCAATTACATTTAAACAACGATAACTTAGTTCATTTACTATTAAAATGGAGGAATAGTTCAATAGATACTTATTACAATAGTTCAGAGGCTACTTTTGAAAGTACAGGTAATTGGCTCAAAAATCATCTTTTAGGTAATTCCAATAAAATTCTTTTTTTGGTATATAATAAAAACTGTGATTTAGTTGGGCATATTGGTCTTTTTCTTGATGAGAACAAGAGTTATAAAATTGAATTAGATAATGTGTTAAGATCTTCTGACTCTGCTAGCGACGGAACATTCAAAAAAGCTATCGAAACGTTAGAGTTATGGTCAAAAAATACTTTACTCTCTGATAATTTTTATTTAAGAGTATTAAACACTAATAAAAAAGCAATAAGTTATTATAAAAAATTAGATTATAAGGTAATTGATGAAGAACAACTTGATGAAGTTAATTCATTTATTATAATGTCTAAAGATCAAATTGGTACATGGAAACCAGGTGAATTAGTATTAACCGCAGGACCAACTATTGGTTCTTTAGAAAAAAAATATGCTGCTGACGCTGTTGCAAACGGATGGAATAATCAATGGAATAAATATTTAGCTGAATACGAGAAAAAATTTGCTGAATATGTAGGATGTAAATATGCCATTGCTACTTCTTCTTGTAGTGGGGCATTACATATTGCTCTATCAACTTTAAAACTTACAAAAAATGATGAAGTGATTGTTCCAGATATTACCTGGGTAGCTACAGCTAATGCAGTTCTTTGGGCCGGAGGAACTCCTGTTTTTGCTGATGTTAGCTTAGAAACTTGGGATTTAGATAGTAAGTCTGTAGAAAAATTAATTAATTCCAACACTAAAGCTATAATGCCAGTTCATCTTTATGGAAACCCTTGTAAAATGGATGAAATTATGGATTTGGCTAAAAAACATAATCTTCGAGTTATAGAAGATGCAGCTCCGTCAATTGGTGCTGAATATAAAGGTAAGAGAACTGGGAGTTTTGGTGATTTTGGAGCTTTTAGTTTTCAAGGAGCAAAATTAACTGTTACGGGTGAGGGAGGTATGCTTTGTACAAATGATGAAGAATTATACAAAAAGGCATACAGAATAGCAGATCAGGGTAGAATTCCAGGAACTTTTTGGATTGAAGAACTAGGAGTAAAATATAAGATGTCTAACACATCTGCGGCTATTGGACTAGGTCAGTTAGAACGAGTAGAGTTAATGATTGAAAAGAAAAGAATAATAAGTGATATTTATTTCAATCGTTTAAAAGATATTAACGGAATTGAGGTATGGCGTGAAAATAAAAACTCTAAAAGTATTTATTGGATGTCTTGTATTAGAGTTAATGAGAAATCAAAGTTAAATCGTGACCAATTAATGAAAGATTTGAAAGATTTAGGAGTTGACTCGAGGCCGGTTTTTCCATCAATTAGCCAATATCCATATTGGCCAAAAAAACAAAAAGCACAGCCTAATTCAGCTATAATTGCAGAAACAGGCATCAATTTACCAAGTGGAGTTACTTTAAGCTCAAATCAGGTGAATTATGTATGTGATTGTATAATAAAATTATTAAAATAATATGGAGTCATTAGATTTAGCAAAAAAAATTAGAGAATTAACGTTTAGAATCATTCATTCCTCTCAGGGATCACATATAGGTTCTGCCTTATCTGTAGTTGATATACTTTCTGTTATGTATGATGGTAAGTCAACAGATCTAAGTCTAGGTAAAGAATCCAATGATAAGTTCATTCTAAGCAAAGGTCATGGTTGTGCATCCTTATATGCTACTCTTCATTGTGCTGGTTTTTTTTCTGAAGAAGAACTTTTTACATATGGGCAAAATGGTTCAGACTTGATGAATCATATAAGTCATAAAGTTAATGGGGTTAACTTTTCGACGGGATCACTAGGTCATGGTTTACCTTTTGCTGTAGGAATTGCTCTAGCCAATAAAATCAAAAAGGTGAAAGGTAATGTATATGTAGTTACAGGTGATGGTGAGTTTCAAGAAGGTTCTATGTGGGAATCATTGTTAATAGCATCTCAATTTAAGTTAGATAATCTGATTGTAATAGTTGACAATAACAATCTCCAAAGTTTAACCACTGTAGAAAAAACAATAAATATAAATTTTGAAAAAAAATTATCATCTTTTGGATCTAATAATTTTGTTATAGATGCGCATAATCATTCTCAGTTAAAAGATACATTAACAAAAATAAGTCACTTAAAAGGAAAACCACATACAATTGTAGCAAAAAGTATCAAGGGCAAAGGAGTTTCGTTTATGGAAAATAAAGTAGAATGGCATTATAGAACTTTAAATGATGAATTATTAAATCAATCTCTAAAAGAAAATAACTAATGAGAAATACTTTTATTTTAGAATTATGTAAAGCAGCTAGAGTTAACGAAAAAATCGTTCTAATTATTGCTGATTTAGGATATAATGTTGTGGAGCCATTTCAAGAAGAATTTCCAGATAGATTTTTTAACTTAGGCATTTCTGAGCAAGCAATTGCTTCTGCAGCGGCTGGGTTAGCATCTCAAGGCTTAAAAGTATTTGTTTACTCAATTGGAAATTTTCCAACTTTTAGATGTGCGGAACAAATTCGAAATGATATATCATATCATAATTTAGATGTAACAATAGTTAGTGTTGGTGGCGGATTATCATATGGAAATTTAGGCTATTCTCACCATGCAATACAAGATTTTGGTTTAATGAGATTATTTCCAGAAATGGATATTTTAGCACCAATTGATCCCTCAACAACATCTTCTTGTTTGGAATATGCTATAAATACTGACGGACCGAAATATTTAAGATTAAGAAAAGCTGGTGAAAAAAACTTTAAAATTGAAAATAAAGTTGATGAAAATTGGCAATATGTCTCAGGAAATTTAACCTCCAAAGAAATTATACTAACTACAGGAGCTGCTATTCAAACTGGAATGAAGGAATATTTTGATCAAAATTACCCTAACCATGCCGTGTATATATCATTATTATGGGGGCAAAAATACAAATCTCAAACAAAAAAATTAATCAGTAAATTTGATCAAATCATTTGTTATGAGGATCACATTTGTGCCGGTGGTTTCGGAAGTTTTATTTTAGAATGTTCAAAGCCAATTGATAGAGAGAAAATCAAACTATATAATATAGCTAATTCTATCATTGGAATGGTTGGTAAAGAAGATTATTTAATTCAAAAGGCAATTGAGAATTTTGATTAAAAAAATTATAAATCAAAATAATGATATAATTACAAATATTATATCTAGACTAATTACCTTATTTGGATCACTTACTGTAGCATCTTTAGTTTCCTTCAAATTAGATCCGTCTATGCAGGGAGCTTTTTATAGTTTTATGAGTATAGCTGGCATTACTTCTATTTTCGAATTGGGGTTTAATAACATAATTGTTCAGTACATATCTCACAATAGAAAAGATTTAGTTTATGTTAATTCATTTTTAAAACTTGTTAGGAATTATAATATTTATACCGTAATTATTTTGTTTGTAACATTGAATTTGATTGGATTTTATTTTTTCAATGATTCTCAGTATTTATATTATTCTTGGGTTTTATTCACTCTGAGTAGTTCTTGTTATTTTATTTTTCTTTCTAGAATTGGTGTTTTGGAAGGGCTCAATAAAACTATTCTAGCCTCTAGATACCGATTATTGTATTCATCAATTAATTTAATTTCTATTATTTTACTTCTTAGTAATACTAATTTTAATTTATGGTGTCTTGGGATATCGCAATTAGTAGCACTTGTTTTTTGTATTAAAATATTTAAATTAAATATTGATAAGCAGCATCATGAGTTAAGTTATTTTAAAGAAATTTGGCCATTACAAAAAAAATATATTATAACATGGATATCTGGTTATTTTATTATAAACGCAATAGTACCTATAACTTATACTTACTCTCCATTATATGCAGGGAAAATAGGTTTATCCCTATCAATAGTAGGTTCTATAAGTGCTATAATTATGGCGGGGTTTAATACAAGAATCCCTCTATTATGTAATACTTTAGCTGAAGGAAACATTCTGAAATACAATAATACCTTCAAAAAATTTAGCTTTATTGCTATTTCCTTTTCAATATTATCAGGGGTTTTATTGTATGTTTTTTTATGCCTAGGTATCTTTGATAAGTTAGGAATAATTAATCAATCCTCACTTGTTCCTTTAGGTGATTTTACTTATCTGATTTTGTTTATCATACTTCAAGTCATTGTTTACTTATTATCAACATATTTAAGGAATTTCAAAAAAGAGCCATTTGCTATACATGCTTTTATTACAGCTGTGACAATGATAGTTTTATTATTATATTCTTTAAACGATGGAATTGTATCAAACCTTGGAAGATTAATATTTATAAATACATTTTTTATTAGTTTACCAATAGCTATTTTAATATTTAATAAATTTAAAAAAATATATGTCAAAGAAATTATCAATAATAATTCCAACACTGGGGAATAGATTACTGTTAGACAAAGTAGTTGAATCTATTAAACTTTATTACCCTAGTTTCTTTGAGGTACTAATAATTAATCAGGGAGAGGCTTTAAATCAAGTTTTTTCTATGAAAATTTCAGTTCATAACGTTGAATTTAAAGGATTGTCTAAAGCTAAAAACTATGGAGTTTCATTGGCATCAGGGGATTATATTTTATTTCTTGATGATGATGCAGAATTAGTCAAGCAATCCGTGATAAACATTAATAAGAGTCTTTCTAGCAATTATGATGTGATTTTTGGTAAGACTGTTGACAGAAAGTTAATAGACACTGTTAAAAAATTTAGTTCAATAAGTACTGATCTTTCTCTAAAAAACTATACAGATAAATTTATTGAAAGTACTATGATTGTAAAATCTAGTTTGATAAATAAAATTAAATTTGATGAAAGCTTTGGAGCAGGATGCTTTTATGGAGCTGAAGAAGGAAGAGATTGGGTAATTAGGATTCTTAAATTAGGAAGTTATAAACTATATTACGATCATGAGTTCTTAGTTTATCATCCTTCAGTTTTAATTGATAAACATTCTATAAAGTCAATCAAACGAGTAATTAGTTATAGATTAGGTTATGGCGCTCTTTGTAAAAAGCATAAATTGTTTACTGAATTAATTTATCGTTTAATAATTGTAATATTAGCTACCATATTATATTTTCCATTCAAACGAAAAACATCTAAATACTATTCAATAGAGTTTAGTTCAATAATTCTAGGCTTTAAAACTTGGTCAAAAACATGAAACTAACAATTGCTATACCTACATATAATAGATTAGACTCTTTAAAATTACAAATTAAAAGACTCATTGATCAGGATGTAACAACTAAATGTAATGTTGTTGTTATTAATAATAATCCAACTCAAAAAATTGATTTTATTCCAAGTAATTTTAGATTAATAGAAAATAAATATAATTGTGGTGGTTCTTTTAATGTTATTAATTGTTTTTTATACTCGGAATCGGAATATGTTTGGGTATTAAGTGATGATGACATTATTGTTCCAAATGCTATTGATGAAATTATATCAGATATTGAAAAAGGTTATGATTGTATTAAATATGATGATCACCTTTCAGAAAACAGGAAAAATGGCACTATAAATCAAATAGATAATTCCATTAGTTATATTAATTCGTCTGAGAATATTAGTAGTTTTATTTTCTTATCTGGGTGGGTTTTTTCAACGAAATATCTAAACAAATCTTTTAGAGAATTAGTTAATTCATCCAATAGTTATATGCCCCAAGTTGTATACGCGCTTTTGATTTTAAAATATGATGGGACTATTTTTTTTAGTGAATTTAAATTAACTACCGTTTCAGAAACCGAAAACCAAATTTGGCCAGGAAGTTTAGTTCATAATTATATGTTCGAATGGGTAAGAACTTGTAGTTGGCTGACAGAAAAATTTGTTATAAATTGGCGTAAATACTTATTTAACGAGTACCGACTAAAAGGTTATTTAGGAAGGCACTTGAGAGCTAAAAATGAATTTGGACCTCATTACAAAAGAATTGTCTATGGTAAATATTCCTATAAATTTTTTTTCTACTATTTAAATAATAGTTTGTTATACATATTAAATTTTATTTTAAAAAATAAGTTAAAGCAAAAACATTCAAATGGGAGTTCAAGACGCTTATAAACTTCAAAATAAATTTTTTTTTTATTTAATTACATTTGTATTTGTTTATTCAATTTTTGTCATGATCGACAAAAAAAGTATTGAAGGATTTATATATATCTTTAGCTGTTTTATGTTTTTTGTTTTAGGTTATATGCCCTATAAAAAATTGGCCTACAAAAAGCAAGCATTTACATATAGTTTTAAAAAATATTCTCTGTTTTTTCTATATTTATTGCTTTTTGCAGGAACATGTATAAATATATATGCTGCTACCTTTAATACTGAAAGTTTTAATGAATTTGTTATTCAATTGATTACTTCCACAAATGAGGAAGTTAATCTACGGGAATCATATGAATTATCTTCAGAGCAAGGAGGTATTAGCGGTCTATTAAAAATACTTGGTGGCTTAAACTTGGCTGTCACATATATATTTTATTTTATCTGGATTAATGATCGTTCTGCAAAAAATAGAAAACATTTTTTAATCGCAATTTTATTTTTGGCAATAAGGTTATTATTTACTTTAGAATTTACTACAGCCTTTGTAATGTCTTACTTATTAGTTAGTTACTCTATTTTGAGTAACAAAAAAAGAATACTAATCATTCTAATTACCTTAATCTTTGCATCTTTAGATATTGTAGCTTATAACAGAATAGGAAAATCATTTTTATATTTATTAGACAGTTATTTTACATTAGGTTTTGACAACTTTATTATTTTGATTGAATCATACAAGAATTATAATTTTGGAATTTCTACAATTTTAAATCCTTTAGCTTTTGTTTTTCAGTATCTAGATATACCTATTGCTTATTCATCATATGAATGGAAAATAAATCCCGCGCAAAACCTTTTTGGTGACACCTTTTTGAATTTCAGATACCTTGGTGTAATTGAATTCTTCTTTTACGGGATAATTATAAAAACACTTAAAAATTCTTTGATTAGGAATGTGAGTTACTCTCATTTTTCACCATATATAATGGTTTTTGCTATTACCATTTTAGTAGTTCCCAATTTTAAAGGAATTGATTTTTGGTTTTTATTTATATCCTCAGTAATCTTTAAAAAAATCTTCATTGAAAAAACAAATAATATTAGATAACATAATATTCTCACTACAAAAACAAGGTGGAATCAGCAGATATTTTAAAGAATTATTGGATTTTATGCTTAATGGCACAAATTTCAATAATATTAGAATTGTAAATAAGTTTAATAATGGCCCTAAACTCTATTATTATATAAAATTGATTTTACCTTCATTGTTTTTTTCAATGAGACACAAAGTATGGCACTCGTCTTATTTTAGAATTGCTTTTGGGTATAATATAACTTCTATTACAACTGTTCATGATTTGTTAGCTTTTAGGTATCCAGAGTATTTGAGTAGGGCTTTATTTCAGAGATTTCTAATCAAAAGAAGTGTTAAACATTCAGACGTAATAATATGTGTTTCAGATTTTACAAAAAAAGAATTAATTCACTTCATACCAAGTTCAGAAAAGAAGAAGTTAATAGTACTTAAACACTTTGTTTCAGGTTTATTTCATTTTAAAGATTTAGTTAGGGAAGATTTCTTGTTGTTTGTTGGTTCTAGGGCCAAATATAAAAAATTTGAAGATGCTATTGTTTTGACTTCAGCATTAAATAAAGAATTAGTTATTTTAGGGGATTCTCTAAATAATGAAGAATCCAAATTACTTGCTAATTCTAATTTAAATTACAGACTACTAAAAAATACATCTGATCAAGAGTTAAATACTTTATATAATAGCTGTTGGGCTTTTGTTCAATTAAGTATTTATGAAGGTTTTGGTATTCCTTTAATTGAAGCTAGTAGATGTGGTGCAGCCTGTATTGTTCAAGATGTTGAATATTCTAGAGAGGTGCTTAATAAATCTGGTTATTTTTTCACTAAGTCGATATTAAACAACAAAAATGAATTAAATAATTTCAAAAATTTAATTGACTTAGACAATAGCTGTAAGATTACTGTTGAAGAACGCATTAAAAAATCTTTAGAATACACAAAAAAAAGTTGGCAGAAATCAATATATGATTTGCATATTAATATTTAAAATTATGATTTTTACATGAAGATCTCAATTATTACAGTAAGCTATAATAGTGCTAATACTTTAGCTAGAACCATTAAATCAATAGAAAATCAGACGTATCAAGATATTGAATATATTATTATAGATGGAGCTTCCACAGATCATACATTAACTGTAGTAAATAAATATAGTCATGTAGTAACAAAGGTTATTTCTGAAAAAGATAAAGGTCTATATTATGCTATGAATAAAGGAATTAAACTATCCACAGGAGATGTAATTGGAATACTTAATTCTGATGATTTTTATAAAAATAAGTTTGTCATACAAAAAATAGCAAATGAATTTGAAATTAAAAATGTTGATATGGTATATGGAAATATAGATTATATAAATAAAGATGAAAAAATAGTTCGCTTTTGGAAAAGTAGTATTTATAAAATTAATTCTTTTAAAACGGCTTGGCACCCCCCTCATCCATCTCTTTTTGTCAAAAAAATAGTTTATGAAAAATATGGTCACTTTGATACAGATTTTAAGATTGCTTCAGATTTCGAGTTAATGTTGCGTTTTTTCGAACATCATTCGTTATCATCTTCATATTTAAATGATACTACGGTAACTATGCTATTGGGAGGAGTATCGAATACGTTTTCTGGCATTTTGAAGGGGAGAGATGAAATAAAGAGAGCTTTTAAAAAAAATAAAATAAGGCCTTCATTCTTTTATTTAGCATACAGATATTTGCCAAAAATTTTTAATATATTAAAAAAATGAAAATATTAATAGTAGGAGGAAGTGGCTTTGTAGGTTCACGATTAATTTCAAATGTAAATAAATCAGATTTTTATAATTTAGATAAAAATCCAAGCCCTTTCCATAAGGATATTACTATTCATGGAGATATTCGAAATAAAAATGAAATAAAAATACCTAAAGGTACTTCTTCAGTAGTACTGTTAGCTGCAGAGCACAGGGATGATGTGGCTCCGACTTCTTTATATTACGATGTAAATGTTCAAGGAACAAAAAACGTCCTTGAGGCAATGGATAATTCGGGAATTAAAAATTTAATTTTCACAAGTTCCGTCGCAATATATGGGTTGAATAAAACTAATCCAAATGAAAAGCATATTCAAGATCCATTTAACCATTATGGTAAGTCTAAGTGGCAAGCGGAATTAGTAATACAAGAGTGGTATAAAAATGACCCGAAAAATAAATCTGTTACAATACTTCGCCCTACAGTAATTTTTGGAGAAAGAAACAGAGGAAATGTTTATAACCTGTTAAAGCAAATTTCATCCGGTAAATTCATAATGATTGGAAAAGGAGTTAATAAAAAATCCATGGCTTATGTTGGAAATATTGTTGCATTAATTAAATATAAATTAGAAACGAGTAAAGAAGGTTATAATGTTTTTAATTATGCAGATAAACCAGATTATTCAATGAATGAACTCACTCAACTTATTGAAGAAAAAATGAACATTAAAATACCTAGACTAAAAATCCCTTATTGGTTTGGAATGCTGGGTGGATATGGATTCGACTTAATCTCTATGTTATCTAATAAAAAGTTTACACTTAGTTCTGTAAGAATTAAGAAGTTTTGCGCTACAACTCAATTTAATTCATCGAAAATCCATAATAACTTTAATGCACCTTATACATTAAGAGAGGGTTTAGATAAAACATTAGAACACGAGTTTATCAATGAAAAAGATGATGAGATTTTATTTTATTCAGAATAAATATTCTAAAATTTATAGCCAACAGGTATGATCAATAATAAATTAATAACAAGCACAAGACTTTTCCAATAAATTCCTTAAAGGTTAGATGTGAATACCTTAAAAATAGGAGGGAAATTAAGCCCCAAGATTTTAATTGTAAAACCAGAAGCTCGTTTATCTTGGCAATACCATGACAGACGGGCTGAAATTTGGCAAGTATATAAAGGCACTGCTGGAATTATTAGAAGTGATTATGATGAAGAAAATGAAATGAAAGTATTTAACGAAGGAGATTAAATTATTTTAGAAAAAGGCCAACGGCATCGTTTAATCGGCTTAGATGATTATTGTGTGGCAGCTGAAATTTGGCAGCATACCGCTAAAAATAATCCTTCAGATGAAGATGATATTATAAGAGTGCAAGATGATTTTGGTAGATAAAA
>TARA_B110000114_G_scaffold140083_1_pt1 | contig 11182 bp, 9 predicted proteins | sample TARA_B110000114 | Tara Oceans TARA_B110000114 (sample SAMEA4397311) | marine metagenome | biome: Polar Biome; feature: [SRF] surface water layer (ENVO:00010504); material: water (ENVO:00002006), including particulate matter (ENVO:01000060) such as... | depth 5 m
AATTGATCGGTATCAAACAGGGTAAAGGCTGCGCTGATATCCATAAAGATTCGGCGCCCTTGTTGTGTTTGAGCCTGAATTAACGCAGGCGGTAATTGGCGCCCATCTCTAAGCTGTAACTGGTCTCCCTGAATTAACGCGAACTCATCAGCGAGTTGTTGCGGCACCCAGGCACGGTAGGGTTTTTGGACGAGTTGAAGCCAATTATCAATACCATTAAATGTCTGGTCTACCGTCTCCTCTGGCATTGACTGCCTGAGCGCCAGCAAGTCAGTCGCAATGATGCTGATCAGCTGTCCGTCTGGCGTAATTACCTGGCCTTCGATAACAGGAAAAATCTGCCGAAAACCAGCGCGTCGAAGTTCAATATAGTCGGCCTGTGCAATACCTTGCTCGGAGCGATTTCGAATCCAGTAATTTGCCTGCACACCCAGTAACGAGTCGGCCTGCGCATAACTCGCCTCAGCATGGTGATTAATAATTTGCACTGCCGACCAAAGGCCAACACCTGCGGTGAGCCCTAAAAGCAAAAACAGGGCTTGCCACGGATGTCGCCAATAGTGGCTCAGTAACGCCTTCAGAATAGCTTGTTTCAAAACAATAAGCCTCTAAATATCACTCAGTCGACCATTGTGCAGTAACACTGATCTCTGCATAAACGTCGCCATTTCCTTGCTGTGTGTCACCATCAGTAAACTACTGCCCGCTGACTTGACCAAATCAGTAAAGACCGCCATCACTTCAAGGCTTGATTGTTCATCCAGATTGCCCGTAGGCTCATCGGCTAAAACAAGCTTGGGCTTGTGAAGTAAGGCTCGGGCGATGGCAACCCGCTGCTGTTGACCACGAGATAACTGGTGAGGTAATTTCTTAAGCAAGCTAGATAGACCTAGGCGATCAATCAACTGTGTCTCAAACGCATTGTCAAAACGTTGACAAAGAGCGGCTTGAAATCGAATATTGTCCAATACAGAGAGCGTTGATATCAAATGAAACTGCTGAAATACCAAGCTAATTTGATGACGCCGCATATTGGCCAGAGCCGACTCATTTAACGTGCTAAGTTGTTTGCCCGAAAATTCAATATCACCACTTTGCGACTTATCGAGACCCGCAATCAGATGCAGTAAGGTGCTTTTCCCACTGCCACTTTCTCCCAGCAGTGCAACCGAACTAGCGGCCTGCATTGTAAAACTGAGCCCGTCTAAAACGCAAACTTCACCACCAGGCTGTCCAAAGGATTTATACAAATTTTTAATCGATAACATAACGCGCTATTCTCGTAGCGTAAGCCTAATAGTGCAACTAACTATTGCTAAATCTGTTTAGGTATTAAATCCAAGTTTCTTTAGTTCCAGGGATGCGATAATCTAACCGCCGAAAGGCTATTTAACCTTACTTAGGTATATATAATGACTGTTGTTTGCGAAATCAAAGACCTGCAAAAGCTAGCAAAAGCCAGAGTACCTCGCATGTTTTATGATTATGCTGATTCAGGGTCTTGGACAGAAAGCACTTACAAAGCGAACCAAAGTGATTTTAACGAAATAAAACTTCGCCAAAGAGTTGCTGTTGACATTACCGATCGTTCCCTAGAAACCCATATAATTGGGCAATCGGCCACCATGCCTGTTGCATTGGCGCCAGTCGGTTTAATGGGCATGCAACACGCGGATGGAGAAATTAAAGCCGCCAAAGCTGCTGAAAAATTTGGCGTCCCTTTTACCTTATCAACGATGAGTATCTGCTCTATTGAAGATGTTGCCGAAAATACCAACCAACCTTTCTGGTTCCAGTTATACGTCATGCGTGACCGTGACTTTATTGGACGACTGATTGACCGCGCTAAAGCCGCTAATTGCAGCGCTTTAGTTTTAACACTCGATCTACAAATTCTGGGGCAGCGTCATAAGGACATTCGCAATGGACTCGGTGCGCCACCTAAGCCCTCGCTGAATAGCGCCATTCAAATTTTAAGTCGCCCGCGGTGGTGCCTGAACATGCTCACCACTCGCCGTCATCACTTTGGCAATATTGTCGGTCACGCAAAAGGGGTGGGAGATTTATCATCGCTGTCGTCATGGACCGCAGAACAATTCGACCCTAAATTATCGTGGGATGATGTCGAATGGATTAGAAAGCGTTGGGGCGGCAAACTTATTTTGAAAGGTATTCTCGATCCGGAGGATGCAAAAATGGCGGCTAGAACTGGCGTTGATGCCATTATTGTTTCTAACCATGGCGGTCGACAACTTGACGGAGCACAATCATCTATTGCAGCTTTACCGGCCATAGTAGACGCCGTAGGCAGCAATATTGAAGTTCACTTTGATGGGGGTATTCGTTCTGGTCAAGACGTATTAAAGGCTCTGTGTCTCGGGGCTAAAAGTACCTATATTGGACGCGCCTATATTTATGGCCTAGGCGCTAAAGGAGAAGCTGGTGTGACTGATGCACTCAATATTATTCAAACAGAGCTCGACACTACGATGGCATTATGTGGTGAACGATTGGTGTCTAATTTGGGTACTCATAATTTGCTCAGTTAAGCGGAGCAAATTTGATTACTTTAAAGCCAGGCCTTTATGCTCTTCATATTGCCTATAATTAATATTTATCTATAACTCACAGCTTGAACGATTTAAATCAGACAGTGAATGTCGCTAACGGACTATTTGTTTTCAATGCTAGAATTCTACCACTAACATTACTTTAGCAGATCATTGGTATGGATCAACCAACACCCCTTTGGCAACCCAGTAAACAACTAATTAATGACGCCCTAATCACCAAATTTATTGATTTAGTTAATGTTCAGTTTAATTGTTCGTTTAACACCTTTAATGATCTTTACGATTGGTCTATCGACGAAAAAGAAAACTTCTGGTCAATCCTATGGGATTTTGCAGAAGTCGTTGGTGATAAGGGCAAACGCATTTTAATTGATGCCGATGATATTGAAAAGGCCGAGTGGTTCCCCGATGCCAAACTTAACTTTGCCGAAAATTTATTACGCGTACACCCCAGTAACAATAATGATGACATTGCGATTTATTTTCGGACCGAAAACCAGGTCGAGTATCACTTAACTTATCGGCAACTACATGATCAGGTAGCCAGCGTTGCCGAGTGGTTGCGTGCCAATGGACTTAAAGTGGGAGACCGCGTTGCTGCGTATATGCCAAACATGCCCGAAACCGTCGTTGCCATGTTAGCGACGACTAGCATCGGTGCGATATGGACTTCGACCTCCCCTGATTTTGGTGAAGAAAGCGTGATTGATCGCTTTGGTCAAACTGAGCCTCGTTTCTTATTTACGGTGGATGGCTATTTTTACAACGGCAAAAAAATAGCCCTTACAAGCAAAGTGAAAACAATTACAGCGGCCTTGCCGAGTATCGAAGGCACTATTCTGGTCAACCTTGCTGGAATAGACAGCGCATTGTCAGTGACTCACTGGAATGACATTATCGCTAACCCTGTCGAAACCATCGATTTTTACCCGAGCCATTTTAACGATCCTTTGTACGTGTTGTATTCGTCTGGTACCACGGGAAAACCCAAGTGCATTACGCACCGGGTCGGTGGTGTATTACTGCAGCATTTAAAAGAGCAGATGCTACACGGCGATATTCGGCCAGGTGATCGGGCTTTTTATTTCACTACTTGTGGCTGGATGATGTGGAATTGGCTGGTGAGTGCATTGGCTTGCAAAGCATCCCTAGTGTTGTACGACGGATCACCTTTTTATCCTAATCGCAATGTACTCTGGGAGTATGCCGAGTCAGTTAAGCTCACACAATTTGGCACGTCGGCAAAGTATCTTGATGCGCTTAAAAAAGATTATTTTGTTCCAACTGAAATTTACGACTTAAGCACTCTTCGAACCATTTGGTCAACTGGATCAGTATTAGCACCCGAAAGTTTTGATTATGTCTACGACAGTATTAAACAAGATGTTTGCCTATCGTCGATCTCTGGTGGCACCGATATCGTTTCATGCTTTGTGCTGGGTTGCCCCATACTGCCAGTTTATCGAGGTGAGAGCCAATGCCGTGGCTTAGGCTTAGCGGTCGATGTGTTCAATGACGACGGCGTATCGATCCGAAACCAAAAAGGCGAGCTCGTCTGCACCCAAACTTTCCCCTGCCAACCCGTGTATTTTTGGGATGATCCCGATGGACAGAAATATCACAACGCCTACTTTGCGCATTTTGAAAACGTATGGCATCACGGTGATTATGTGATGCTAAACGATTATGGTGGTGTGACTATCTATGGCCGTTCAGACGCTACATTAAATCCAGGTGGTGTTCGGATTGGCACCGCTGAAATATATCGTCACGTCGAACAACTCGAGGAAGTCATTGAGAGTATTGCTATTGGGCAAGACTGGAACTCGGATGTACGCGTAGTATTATTTGTTGTGCTGCGCCCTGATTTAACATTAGGTGAGACTCTCATAAAAAAAATAAAATTGACCATTAAACAGCATTGTACTCCGCGGCACGTGCCCGTTAAAGTCATTCAGGTATCGGAAATTCCTCGAACTAAATCAGGCAAAATAGTTGAGTTAGCGGTTCGCGAAGTTGTCCACAATCAAGACATTAAAAATATTCACTCCCTCGCGAACCCAAACGCCCTCAACCTATTTCGAAACATGGCTGAGTTGCAAGTCGATTAATTTTGAGATATTTCTAATTCATTATTCAAAAAGGGCATTTCATTATGTTCGATAGAACAACACTCATTAACTGGTTATTGTTAATGAGTCTTGTGTTGTTGTGGGGCACTTCATTTATGTTTATCTCGATTTCAGTCGAGAGCCTCCATCCACTGACCACTGTGTTCTATCGCGTCCTCATCGGCGCCTTAATATTAACGTTTGTGGTTTATGCCAAAGGGCTAAGACTACCCTTTACTATTCATGCTTGGTTGGCTTTTATGGTAATGGGTATAGTTGGTTATGTGCTGCCTTTTTTCCTTATATCATGGGGACAGTTGTCGGTAAATTCGGGCATTGCCGGCATGATTATGGCAACCATGCCGCTGATCACGATGATACTGGCACATTATCTAGTCGATGGAGAAAACCTAAATCGGTATAAAGTATTAGGCTTCACTTTTGGTATTGGTGGTATTGGTGTATTACTGGGACCCATATTTGAAGGCGGTGGGCAAGCTGTATACGGCGGTATCGCAATCTTTATCGCAGCCAGTAGTTATGCAGTGAACACCATACTAGTCAGGCGTTTGCCAAAGCTAAATCCGTTTATTAGCACCTCTGGTGTGTTGATTGCAGCAACAATTATGGTTTTCCCAATCTGGCTATTTGTGGTGCCGGCCAACAGCGAAGCAGTTTCGACTCTCGTGCTAAGCTCGACGATTTGGTTGGGTATTGGGCCAACAGCGATTGCAACACTGATGCTGTTCGCTGTAATCAATCGTGCCGGCCCGACTTTTCTATCAACCATTAATTATTTGATCCCAGTTGTTGCTTTTTTTACCGGTGCTTATGTATTGTCAGAACCAGTCGAGTCATCAAGTATTGTTGCTTTGGTAATTATTCTCAGTGGCATTGCATTGACACGTTTTCGAATTAATCAATAATTAGTTTAAACATTTACTGCTTATAAAGCCGTTAAAACAAAGACTAAAAAAATGGACTTTCTCCGTACCAAAAGAAGAAAGCCCAGATCGGTTTATCTTTTATATTGAAGTCATCTTTTCAGGCGTAATTTTGTTCTGTTAATACCTAAATAAATTCTCTCATCAAATTTGAGTTCTCGACAAAACAATTTTTATACTGGACTTTAATTATTAAATAATTTATAGGGCCAGATTAAGCCACCTATTTTTCTCCGAGACAAGATTGAAGACCTTCAGCGATCTCTATCAATAAGTTAGAGTAAAGGTTGGCACCAATAACTAGGCCTGCGCCTAATGGATCAATAACGCCAGAAGTGTTAACACCCGTTCCACCAAAAACAGCCTTCACCACCCCGGGGTTATATTGAGGTTCGGTGAAAACACAACTTATGTTTAAATCCGTAACCACTTTGATTATCTCTGCAATGCGAGCAGGGCTCGGCTTTGATGCATCTGATATAGAAATAGATCCTGCTGCCTGTATTTTAAAGCGTCTTTCGAAGTATTGATAGGCATCATGAAAAACAATGAACTGTTTACTGTTGAATTGCACTGTGGTTGCTTCAATAAGACTAATCGCAGCATCAATCTCAGCTTTTCCTATTGCTGCATTTTCAAGATACTTTGTGGCATTCTCCGGATCCTTTTCCACCAAGGCCCTAGCAATTACATCAAGCCAAACCTTACCATTAGCGGGGTCTAACCACGCATGCGGGTCAATCCCACTATGATCATGATGAGCATCTTCATCCGTGCCATGCGCTGTCTCTTCTTCAATCTCATGATCGTTGTCATCCGTGCCATGCGCTGTCTCTTCTTCCGTCTCAAGGTCGTTATCATCATGTGCATCAAATGTAGCCCCTTCTCTAAACGCATAGGTCGTCGTACCCTTCGCTTCCAGCAACTCAATTTTCTTTGAATCAGGAGAAAGGTTCTCTAATGATCTTTCTAGCCAAGGTGTTAGGCCCTCACCTATCCAGAACACAAGATCAGCCTCCTCCAATGCCTCGGCTTCTGAGGGGCTCAGCGAATAGTGATGTGGTGAAGCACCAGATTGAATAAGTAAATTTGGCTTACCCACGCCTGCCATTACCTGTGATACGAGAGAGTGAACTGGTGTAATGTCTGTCGCAACACTCGGAACAGCCTTTGCACTAAGCGATAAAAACCCTAGAGACACAATAGCAGTTAGTTTTTGATAACTTTTCATTTTTTAAGACCTTTTGTAAGTGAAAGCTTCACAGCATTTGTGTTATAGTATAACATTACATAAATGGAATAAAGGGCCTTGTGCTGTAAACGCTAAAAAATTTACGAAAGTATTTTACCGAATATTTTTCCACATTGACTCAACCTTGAAAATCACGTTATGAAAATCACTTCACATTGATACAGTAGATAAAATTTACTGTGCTTATTAGGCATCTATGTCTTTTAACCCATCAGCTTTTCATACTCAAATAACTGTTTACGAATTTGCAGGTACGGATAGAACCTGAAATGAATTGGAGAAAAAATGAGAGTCCTTACCACAAAAAATCTATTCGTAAAATTTGGAAGAAACGCTGTACTGCAAGACATCACTATCCATATAGATAGGGGAGAAATACTGTCTATCGTGGGACCAAACGGGTCAGGAAAATCGACGCTTCTACGCGCACTTATTGGCGCTGTGATTCCTACATCAGGTGTGATAGAAATTGTCAGTAACCAAATCATTGGCTATGTTCCTCAGCGCCTCAATATTGATAATACGCTCCCCATAACAGTTTACCGGTTTTTATCGCTCCCCAAGCGACAGCGAAAGAACGACATGGAGATCGCCCTACAGCAGGCAGGGGTGTCTGATGTTGGAGAACAACAGTTAAGCACGCTGTCTGGCGGACAATTCCAGCGAGTTTTACTGGCTCGTGCTCTTATAGAGAAACCTGATCTGCTTTTGCTGGATGAAGCCACCCAGGGACTGGATCATTCTGGCTCAGCAGATTTTTACCGACAGATTGAACAGGTTCGACAAGAACTTGATTGCGCCATTATAATGATAAGCCATGAGCTCCACACTGTTATGCGCACCTCTGACCGCGTTATCTGCCTTAACCACAGTATTTGTTGTGAAGGATCCCCTGACGTTGTCAAAGTCGCGCCCGAATATCGGTTATTGTTTGGACTTGACGATGAAGAGATGTTCGCTAATTATCGCCATAATGACCCTATAAAATCGCTTCTTGAGGACGCTATTTAATGTTCGATGACTTTATTTTTCGAGCCTCCCTTGCCGGTCTTGGTGTTGCAATCGCAGCAGCACCGCTTGGCTGTTTTATTATTTGGCGTCGAATGGCTTTTTTCGGTGATGCAACTGCTCATGCCGCAATTCTGGGTGTAGCGTTGTCGCTCACTTTATCAATGCCCATATTTGCAGGGGTTTTGGTAGTATCCCTGTTAATGGCATTGGCCGTTGCAACTATGAGTGAACGCGTCTATGCAATGGATACCCTGCTTGGAGTCTTGTCTCACTCTTCACTGGCTTTTGGGTTGGTTGCAGTTTCCTTTCTATCGGGTGTTCGCATCGACCTTATGGCCTATCTTTTTGGTGACATCCTTTCAGTTGGCACCGTTGACCTTGCTGTTATTTGGAGTGGTTCAGCCTTGGTTCTCATATTGATTGGGTGGCGCTGGTCAGCACTTCTTATATCAACAGTTAATCCTGAACTTGCTTACGCATGTGGCATTTCACCCAAGCGGGAGAAAGTCATTCTCACCTTGTCGTTGGCGGTCGTTGTAGCTGTTGCAATCAAAGTAGTTGGCGTTCTGCTGATTACCGCGATGCTGATTATACCGGCAGCGACTGCTCGACCTTTCAGCAAAACACCAGAGACAATGGCAATAGTTGCGGCAATGATTGGCTGCGGTGCCTCACTGATGGGTTTAAGGACCTCTTATGTTATGGACACCCCAACAGGCCCAACAATCGTCTGTATTCTTGCTGTGCTTTTCTGCATATCTAGCGTTTTCCGGTGCTTACAACTGCCACAAAAAACTAATGTCTGACTGGCGACCCTGAATAGTTATAGGAGTCAGTTAAAACGATGTCACCTTTAAAGCCTTTTCAAACACTTTCAAGACCATACTTTCATTGAAGATTATTTCCGTTTGGCCAATTATCTTTTCTGTATCTAAAGAAGCTATGACATCAAGTCTAAAGGTGACGTCGATTATTGGGCTACTTCTTAGATTGTCATCGAAGAGGCCAATATTCAACAGGGTAGTACCTACGATACAATTAAGTCGTACACAGAATCAGATATGGTTCAGGCTGACGCGAAGTAGACAATCTTAATACACTTTGACCACTGACTATAGACTCACACTATTATTTTTTGTACTTTTAAATGTTTAATATAGTGATCAATTTCACCTTCCAGAATAACTAAAGCCTCGTCTTTTTTTACTCTATCAGACTTAACTTTATTCATTTTTTCAATGGTCGGTAGAATGAATAAAAGCTTATTTCTTTCGCTTCCAGTCTGTCTAACGGTTTGCTAATTTATGAGTCACACTTGCCCTGCAATTTGATTTTCATTCTTGAGGCTATTTGAGGAATATGGTTAAACCGGAGCTTCATATTTAACTTGAGGTCTGAGCAGTTATATTTCACCAAAGGGCATGCGTCATTGGCACTTAAAAGTTAAATTAATTCCTCTGTTACGACTTGTATTCTCAGCCTATTAGCACGCTTTCAAACCATTATTAGTCTGGTTAGTCCTTTAATATTTTCTTTAATTTACCCTTACGTGGTAAAGAACTAGACAAAAAAACGCAACTCGGAAGCTGCGCTTTTAATGGCTAAATCACTCTAAAATGGCTAGAAAATCTTATCGCACTTTAAAGACCAGATACTTTAAGCTTTGGCAAACTCGATTCCTTTAGCAATATTACCATCTAAAACTGGTTTCAGTTCAGTCAATAGCTTTTGCTCATAAACACTCAATTCGGGTAGTGCGGGAATAGACTCAACACCATTTTTACCCAGCTTAACGGGCTGCGCATGGAAACTATCCGTATCTTCACCGGTTTGAACATAACAACATTCAGTGACATCAGCGCCTTTCATTGCAGCCACCAGAGAAGAAACAAACTGAGCTGCGGCTTGAGCCATAGACAAGGTTGCAGAACCTGCGCCGACTTTTGCTTCTACAACTTCGGTACCCGCTTCCTGAATACGCGGTGTTAGTAATTCAATTTCAGCATCAGTTAATTCGACTCCGTCAATGCTAGACAGCAATGGCAAAATAGTAACACCACTGTGTCCGCCAATGACGCTGACATTCACATCATTACAGCTCATGCCTTTGAGTTCAGCCACAAACGTATTTGAACGAATAATATCGAGTGTTGTTACACCAAACAGCTTACGTTTGTCATAAACACCAGCAGCTTTCAGAATTTCAGCAGCAATCGCGACCGTTGAGTTGACTGGATTAGTCACAATGGCATAACAGGCATTCGGACAGACTTTAGTGCCAGCTAAGATAAGCTTTTTAACGATGCCAGCGTTCATACTGAACAAGTCATCACGAGTCATACCTGGCTTACGCGGGACACCCGCTGGAATGACAACGATATCAGCATCGACCATGGCGGCTTCAACATCATCTCCAGCAAACCCAGAAACAGATACATCCGTTGGAATGTGACTAAGATCGACTGCAACACCCGGGGTAAATGGCGCAACATCATAAAGCGATAATTCACTACCCGCTGGTAGTTGTAATTTCAATAACAAAGAAAGTGGCTGACCAATTCCACCTGCTGCACCTAGTACACAAACTTTCATAACGAGCCTCTTTTCGAATGGAGATATTTGAATTTTTTTTGCTGACGCATCATATCGGCGAGTCAGTATATTGACAAGGGATTGACCAATGAGCAGCTAACTATTAATACACACTATTGATTGTAGACATTAATCGAGTACTAGGACTCAATACCAATAAGAAGTTTTTAGAATATCGATAGACAAAACACATGACTACTTTAAGCTACTGATGGCCTTAACAATAATAGAGATAATGACTCAATATATTAGACCTAGCAGTGACAATCTAAAATTGGCAATTGGTGCGATTTTGATAGGTGTATTTGCTTTAGCCCTTGGCGATGCTTTGATTAAAAAAAGCAATGCCTCTTTTGTCATTTGGCAAATTTTCATATTACGCTCAATTTTGACAATACCTCTATTAACCTTCTTTTTAAAGAAGAAAACTCCGCTTCATTTGTCTGAAAAGCCACCTGTTTTTTGGAGAGTCCTTATGTTGGGGTTAATGCCCAAACAGTTGTTCTGGACACTCACTAGAAGTGCCTTACTGGTTATCATGTGGCTGCTCTATTATATGGCACTGCCAAAGGTAGATCTTTCTATCGCTGCCGCCTCATTTTACACCTTACCTATTTTTATTACATTGTTTGCTGCTCTATTTCTAGCTGAGCGTGTCGGCTTAGGGGGCTGGATTGCCGTAGTCATGGGTTTTTGTGG
>TARA_B110000114_G_scaffold184525_2_pt1 | contig 11180 bp, 9 predicted proteins | sample TARA_B110000114 | Tara Oceans TARA_B110000114 (sample SAMEA4397311) | marine metagenome | biome: Polar Biome; feature: [SRF] surface water layer (ENVO:00010504); material: water (ENVO:00002006), including particulate matter (ENVO:01000060) such as... | depth 5 m
CCACGCCTAATCGAGCCATAACGTTGCACAATGGTAGTGGAAGATCATTCTGTTGACTTAGATTTAATGCCTGACGTTCTACTACTTGTGATGGTCCAATCCAGCGTCTGCCAGTCAGAGAATGTTCAACGCCAAGAAACATTCTAAACCGCTGGACTGCGGTAGCTCATACGTCGCATAGATCCGGTCTTGGAACGCATCAAAATTGTTTCTGTAGTGAGGTATCCTGCCTCACGTCTTATGCCGGCAAGGATTGACCCATCTGTGACACCAGTAGCTGCAAAAACGACATCCTGAGTAACCATATCATCTCGGCTATAGACTCTGTTGAAATCAGTTATCCCTGCCTTTGAAGCACGGTTCCGCTCTGCGTCGTCACGGAAAATCAAACGGCCCCACATTTGTCCACCCATGCATTTTAAGGCCGCGGCAGCCAAAACTCCTTCGGGTGCACCGCCAAGGCCCATATACATGTCGATACCAGTGGTGGCAGACTCTGCACAATGGATAACACCCGCAACATCACCGTCTGTGATAAGTCGAATTGCGCAACGGGTTTTACGCAGTTCTGAAATCATTTTGTCATGACGCGGACGCTCAAGAACACAAACTGTAATGTCTTCTTGGCTACAGTTCTTTGCGGCCGCCAATGCTTTTACGCGTTCTGTTGGCTGCATTTCTAGTGATACTACATTTTCAGGCAATCCTGGACCGATAGCGAGTTTTTCCATGTAAACATCTGGTGCGTGCAACATTGAACCTCGCGGTCCCATTGCTATGACGGTCAATGCATTCGGCATGTCTTTCGCAGTCAGTGTGGTCCCTTCAAGAGGGTCGAGGGCAATATCCACTGCCGGACCCTTCCCGTTACCCACTTCCTCACCAATAAAAAGCATGGGAGCTTCGTCTCGTTCACCTTCACCAATAACTACTAAACCGGCTATATCTAACATATTAAGCTGGGTTCGCATTGCATTCACTGCTGCCTGATCGGCAGCTTTCTCATCTCCACGCCCAATTAGCTTGGCTGATGCTAAAGCAGCTTGTTCTGCAACTCTTGCTAGGCCAAGTGACAACGCGCGGTCGTGAAATTCAATGGGATCAGACATAAACTTTTCCTTAAACTAGTTTGTGAAGCGTATCGCACTAACTCAACTAGTGGCAAGATTGAGTGTGGTATGAGTTTTTAAGAGTTTCTAAATTGATTCAATTCTAAGCGCCACTGGCCTATCACCAATCAATTTTGTTTTTGAAAATTCATTTAATATTTGATCTATTGCAGCCCGAGTGGTCTTGTGGGTCACTATTAGGACTGGCGCACTATCTGTATCGTGAGCATATTGGCGCATTCGATCAATTGATACATTAGCCTTGCCCATAACTGCAGCAATTTTTGCCAGCGCTCCTGGTTTGTCTAAAAGTTGAAGTCGCAGGTAAAACGGCGCTGATGTTGTTGCTGTAGTTGGCTTGGCGTCAACCAAAGAACTTGCCGGTTGTCCAAATGTATTTATTCGCTGACCACGGGCAATATCAATAATATCTGACATCACGGCTGAGGCCGTAGGCCCTTCCCCTGCACCAGCACCCCTCAAAACAATTTGACCTGAATCTTCACCTTCCAAAATTACCATATTAGTCCCACCTTCAAGTTGACCTAATGGGGAACCTGCAGAAACCAGGCAGGGCGTCATCCGCTGTTCAAGGCCACGTTCGGTCATTTGAGATACGCCAAGGAGTTTTATGCGGTAGCCCATATCAGCTGCAGCATTAATGTCTTCAATGGTTATCGCTCCAATTCCCTCGAGTACAACACTTGCGAAGTTAACTTTTGTTCCAAATGCGATTGCGGCTAAAAGCGCAAGTTTATGAGCAGCGTCAATACCGCCTACGTCCAGGTTTGGATCGGCTTCAAGGTATCCGAGGGCGTCAGCTTCTGCAAAAATCTCATCATAACTTAAGCCACTAGTCTCCATACGCGTAAGGATGTAATTACAGCTTCCATTCATTACGCCTAAGATACGGTTAATTTTATTGCCAGCCAATCCCTCTGTTAAGGCTTTTACAACTGGTATCCCACCCGCAACTGCAGCCTCAAATCGAATTACTTGGCCTGCTTTTTCTGCAGCAAGTGCGAGTGATTGGCCATGTATCGCTAGCAAAGCTTTATTGGCTGTAATTACGTCTTTACCAGTGGAAATAGCAGCTAATGTTGCCTCTTTTGCTGGGCCCTCACTACCTCCCATTAACTCCACAAGAGCGTCAACGTCATCTCGCTTGGCTAGTGCCACAGGACTGTCCTCCCAATCAATTCCAGCGAGGTCTATACCTCGCTCTTTAGATCTAGATCGAGCTGAGACAGCACTAACTATAATTTGGCGTCCCGTTCTAGCAGACAGGAGAGTGGCATTTTTATTAAGCATTTTGATGACGCCACTGCCAACTGTACCGAGACCAACAATGCCTAGTCTGAGTGGTGTTTTTGTCATATTGTCCTCAAAGTTTTAAATTTTATGAGCTATGTAATATCAAATTGAATGTGCTTCAATGAGACTTTTTTCATATTTCATTCTGATTTATTAGGTTCGCGAAGTAAGTTTGATCGATCTGAATTGGTCAATACTGGTTGCCGTAAAAGGTTTGCCCTATGGTGTAACTTGGAAATTTTTGTTGTGTTAGCCCCTGAGAAAGGTGTCGGTTTTTGTAAAATTTGAGCGCTGAGTTCTTCTGGACTCAAAAAGTGGACAAATTTGATACTATCATCGACCTGTTCGGCATTTTGCCCCGATCGCGTCAAAGGGGTACAAGAAAAAGCAGTGATTGAAAGCAAAAGTACGGATAGATAAAGCTGATATTTCATGAATATCGCTTAAACTGCAAATTAGTTGACGGCAAGTAATGGAGATTGATCTGAATACAGCTTTAGTTAAAATTAAATTTTTACACGCGAAAATGAGTCATATTCTGAAAATATTAAACTTAGGATAAGGCAAAAAGTACTTCAACTTTCTACTAGGTACATCTCTGTCTCTGCTACCAATACCGGCTGGGGTAGTTGACTATTTTAACGCTTTAGCTTTTCCCAAAACAATAAATTTATACTACGCTATCCTTGATTAGCCCACCAAACTTTGGTGGGCTAGTGAGTCGGTTTGATAAAGGTCCCATTTCTCAATTCGGTAAGTGCTTGGGCTAATTCTTCTTTAGTATTCATAACTATTGGACCGTGCCAAGCCACGGGCTCGTCAATTGGTGCTCCTGATATTAATAAAAACCTGACCCCGTTGGGTCCAGCCTGCAAACAGATTTCATCTCCTGTTCCAAATTTTATTAAAGTCCGATTACCAGACAAATCACGAATGTTCATTTCTTGACCTGCAATTTCCTTCTCCAGTAGAACACCAGTCGGTGTTGAGGCGTCTGCAAAGGCTGCAGCGCCGTCAAAGACATATGCAAATGCTTTTCGGTATGTATCAATTTTAAAGGTTTTTTGAATACCTGGTGGAACGTAAATATCAAGGTATTGAGGGTCGGCAGCAATACCATCTACCGGACCTTTTTTTCCCCAAAACTCTCCAACTATAATTTTTACGCGAGTGCCGTCGTCATCGATTACCTCAGGAATTTCAGTTCCAGAGACATCTTGATAGCGTGGTGCTGTCATTTTTAACCTAGTTGGCAAATTCCCCCAAAGTTGGAAGCCATGCATTTGCCCTTTAACATTCCCTTGAGGCATTTCTTGATGCATAATCCCACGTCCGGCAGTCATCCACTGAACGTCTCCTGCCTCCAATTTACCTTCGTTGCCAAGGCTATCTGCATGTTCGACTGACCCGGCCAAAACATAAGTTATAGTTTCAATTCCTCTATGCGGATGCCAAGGAAAGCCATTTCTGAAATCCTCAGTAAGTTCGTTACGAAAATCATCAAATAATAAAAAGGGATCAAGTTCAGAAGGATCTTGAAAACCAAAAGCCCGGTGCAACTTTACTCCTGCTCCTTCGATAGCTGGAGTTGCTAATCGAGTCTCTAAGGTGGGCCGCAACGACATATCAAATCCTTTATCTTAGGGTGTCAAAACAGTTTATACATTTTAGCAGAGCCTTGACCCAACACTTTTAATTTGTAGTTAGTTTTACTTTTCCAAAAAGCAAGTCGATTACAGACTAAAGAAGGTTTATAAAGACCCTCAAAATACGGATCTAAATAATTAAAAGGCTTGTATCCTAAGGTTTTTTATTTTGGCCATCATTCACTGGGCTTGATGCGTCCCGCCCGATAGTGGTCCACCCAGAGTGCTAAGTGTCGTGCTGGCGACAAAGCAAGTTTTAACCAAATACGTTGTGTCCAAGTACTAAAATCACGATTAAATGGACAGACTCGCATACAAATTGCACAATCAGTGCTCAGTGTTGCCCAAAATGAGAAGCATTTCTCTGCATTTGACGTCCACTTTCTGACACCTCTTATGGATGACAGGCCGCCACCGGTCCTTGGGGGCCCGCTAGGAAGCGCTTTAACAGGGCAGGCATCTACGCATTTAGTGCAAATATCGCAAAACTTTGCGACACCTGGCCTTCTAGGTTTATCGCTCTTTAAAGGCATATCTGTGAATATTTTTGAAAACCACAACCTTGGACGAAATTCAGGGGTAATTACCAATTGGTTGCGTGCATACTCTCCCAAGCCTGCTTGAATTGCCATTGGAATTACCAAGCCTGTGTCGTTCATTGAGGCAATGGCTTGGTAACCTAAATTCCTAATATATGCCGCAATCTGCATTACGATTGCTGCCTCATGGCTATACTCCCGACCAGTTGCCGCACCTCCTAAAGCAGAGGGACAGGTTTGCACTAACTCTTTGTCCATTTGATGTCCGAGTACTACTACACTGGTGAGCCTGTCTGGCAGTCCAATCTCGACCTCTGACATATCGCGCACATCCACCCGCTTAGAGTAAAGCCACCGCTCATCTAAATGGGTAATTCCGCATAAATCTGAGCCAAAAAATTGAGAAATCTTTTTTATTTCTGCCGATGCGTCGCTGGTATAAAGCTTTTTCATCGGCGACTGGTGTGTCGTTGCTGATTGGTGTTTGAAGGCCCTCACGCCGACCCTTATCTGCATGTCGATCAGTCATGATGTCGGATATTAACCAGCTTGCATTGCGCAATGCGAAATCTTTTTGAGTAAAACCATCGCCTCTACGTGGGAGGGCCTCCATGCGGTAGCTACCGAAAAAGGCATCTGTTTTATCTGATCGGACATTTGGGTCCTAAAAAGCTCTTGTGAACACATCGTTTTTTTGTCTGAACCGTTTGAACTCTTTTGTCGTTTCTATGCCGGCTGCTGGATCAGTTGGTTCTTGCATGTGCCTATATTGCTAAATCATAAGAGAGATAACAAGTATCTCAAACATGGGCAACAAATTAGATATTGAGAATAATGGCACTTAAGGTTGGAATGGAGGGTTTTACTTATGAACATTGGTTTTATTGGCTTAGGCAATGTTGGCGGAAAACTGGCTGGTAGTTTAATGCGTAACGGAAAGAATGTGAGTGTTCATGACCTGAATAAAAACTTTGTTAAAAGCTTTGTCGAGCGCGGTGCTAAAGATGGTTCCAACGCTCATAATTTAATGCAAACCTGTGATGTTGTAATTACGTGCCTTCCCACCCCGGAAGCTTCAAATGTGATAGTAAAAGAGATGTTGCCATCTGTAGGTCCCGGCAAAATTTGGATGGAAATGTCAACAACTGATGCGGAGAAAGTCAAAAAGCTTGCTGGGTTAGTAGTGGCTGCAGGTGGTGAGGCTGTGGACTGCCCTGTATCTGGTGGGTGCCACCGTGCTGACACAGGCAACATCTCGATCTACGCGGGTTGTGAGCGCAAAACTTTTGACAGGGTTTTACCAATACTTACACATATGGGGCGACGTATTTTGCACGTAGGTGATGTTGGTACTGCCAGTTTGCTAAAGGTGATGACCAACTACTTGGCGACAGCAAATTTAATTACAGTCTGTGAGGCTTTGACTGTTATGAAAGCTGCCGGACTGGATATGGGTATGGCCTATGAGGCAATTTCTATGTCGTCTGGCACTTCATTTGTTCATGAAACTGAAAGTCAATTGATTTTATCTGGATCTCGAGATGTAAACTTTACAATGGATCTTGTACAAAAAGATATTGGGCTCTTTCAGAAAATTGCTGATGATCACGGTGTCCCATTAGAAGTTTCACCCCTGGTTATTGATATTATTTCAGATGGACAAAAACGTTATGGGCCCCGTGCGCAATCTGATCGGATTATTGAAAGACTAGAAGAGGCGACTGGTTTAAGCATTCTTGCCTCTGGGTTCCCTTTAGAATTAATTGATGACGAGCCTGAACAACGTGGAAAAGAAGTAGTTGTTCGGCAGTAATAGCCAATTGTACTTTTATTCTAAAGATTTCCAGGGCAGTTAGACCACTAACGGTCTGCTATGGTGGTTTTAAAAGGGAGCTTGAGTTGAAATCTTCAGTTATATTGAAACTAAAGGTATCACCGATACGCCGGATACTTGCACTTTTCGCAATGGGTTTCTTGGGCATTTTGTTACTATACTTAGCTATTACGACTGAGATGAGTTTCCTATATCGAGTGTTTCTTGTATTGGTTGCTGCTGGCTTTTTATGGACTACACGGGCGATGAGGCGTGGTACTGATCAGCCTATTGAATTGCGCAGTACGGGCCTTTTTCTTGCAGATGGAAGCATCCTAGCCTTAATAGAAGATATCTGCAAAGTTGAACGTGGCGTTTTTGCTTTCAAACCCTCTAATGGCTTTGTAGTTACATTAAATTGTAAATTTGAACGGGCATGGGTACCGGGTCTATACTGGCGAATGGGCTCAAAAATTGGTGTAGGTGGCGTAACTTCACCAGCTCAGGCCAAGTCCATGGCTGACGCCTTGGCGGCATTGATTATGGAACAGCCAGACTAAAGAACTTTGTTTCCTATTCTCTATTTACTAGCTTTCTCTTGTCCTAAATGGCCTAAGGTGTATTGATATTGTTGAACCTTAGAAGGAGCATCTCGATGCGACCCCACTCTTCATCTGAACCTAGTTTCCGTGACAGTGTCGATATTATGTTTAACCGAGCAGTTGCTCTTTTGGACATGCCGCCTGGGTTGGCAGAGAAAATCCGAGTTTGTAATGCGACTTATACGGTGAGATTTGGCGTGAGGCTGAGAGGAGAAATTAAAACTTTTACTGGTTATCGTGCTGTGCATTCTGAACATATGGAGCCTGTAAAAGGTGGCATTCGTTATTCGTTGGGTGTGAACCAAGATGAAGTGGAAGCTCTTGCGGCGCTGATGACATATAAATGTGCGTTAGTTGATGCACCCTATGGTGGCTCAAAAGGGGGCTTATGTATTGATCCTTCAGCATACGACGAGCACGAGCTTGAGCAAATCACACGCCGGTTTGCTTACGAATTGATAAAACGCGACCTTATACATCCATCACAAAATGTTCCCGCCCCAGATATGGGTACTGGTGAACGTGAGATGGCTTGGATTGCCGACCAATACCAAAGGATGAACACGACTGATATTAACGGCCGCGCCTGTGTTACTGGCAAGCCAGTTAATGGTGGAGGAATTCAGGGTAGGACTGAGGCAACTGGTCGTGGTGTCCAGTATGCTCTGCAAGAATTTTTCAGGCATCCTGAGGATATAAAAGCTGCAGGCTTGTCTAGTGGGTTGGATGGCAAAGCTATAATTTTTCAAGGCCTAGGAAATGTAGGATATCACGCAGCAAAGTTTTTAAGTGAGGAAGACGGTGCTCGTGTTACTGGGGTCATAGAACGTGATGGAGCTGTGAGTAATTCTGAGGGATTGGACATAGAGGCGCTGAAAGCTTGGGTAGCAGATCACGGTGGGGTGAAAGACTTTCCAGGAGCCAACTATACAAGTGATGGCGCATCAATATTAGAGGCTGCCTGTGACATTTTAATTCCAGCTGCACTTGAAGGGGTAATTCACCGCGAAAACGCTAGTAATGTAAAAGCGCGGCTGATTGTAGAGGCTGCAAACGGACCTGTCACAGCAAGCGCTGATTTAATTTTACGCGAAAAGGGTGTTGTTATTATTCCAGACATGTACGCCAATGCTGGCGGTGTCACTGTTTCATATTTTGAGTGGGTAAAGAATTTAAGTCACATTCGTTTTGGACGTATGGAGCGCCGTCGAGAGGAATCGCGAAATCAACTAATTGTAGAGGAACTAGAACGGTTAAGCTCGTCTTCTGATTTTGCTTGGCAGCTGAGCCCAGATTTCAAGATGAAGTATCTTAAAGGTGCCACTGAGCTTGAGTTGGTGCGTTCTGGTCTCGATGATACTATGCGTGGTGCGTATAATGCCATGGCTGAAGTATGGCGTAGCCGAAGCGATGTCCCAGATATGCGGACAGCGGCATATCTTGTAAGCATTGGTAAGGTCGCGGGAGCATATACCGCTAAAGGCCTTTAATTCAGACTTAAAAAGCTATTGAATTTTATTTCTAAATAGATCTTGCCAAACAGTTATTATTTTTATTCAGTGCGTTATACGCTTCTTGAATAGGAACCTAGCTATGCGATTTTCAGCCCTAAAAGTTCTGACGGAAGGCTTGAAAGGTAATAGTGGTTGGGGCCCCCATTGGCGTGATCCTGAACCAGCACAGGAATATGACATCATTATTATTGGTGGTGGTGGCCATGGACTTTCAACGGCCTATTACTTGGCTAAAGAGCATGGCTTAAAAAATATAGCGGTACTAGAAAAGGGTCACATTGGTGGCGGCAACATTGGGCGAAATACAACGATAATTCGGGCTGATTATTTTTTGCCGGGAAACTCAGAGTTTTATTCTCACTCCCTCAAATTATGGGAAGGTCTAGAGGCTGATTTGAATTACAATGTGATGCATTCACAACGTGGCAAAATTTCGTTATTTCACAGTGATGGCCAGCGAGATGCTATGATACGGCGTGGAAACTCTATACGTAATCAAGGTGATGATGCAGAGCTATTAAGTGTTAAGCAACTTCGTAAAATGCTACCTTATTTAGATTATGAACAAGGTAGATTTCCAATATATGGTGGCCTATTACAGCGACGGGCCGGAACGGCACGCCATGACGCAGTAGCTTGGGGATATGCCCGAGGCGCTGATCAGCGTGGTGTAGATTTGATACAAAATTGTGAAGTGACTGGGATTGATGTTTCTGGTGGGGTGGTAAAGGGTGTACAAACCTCACGTGGACCTATTCGTGCCAAAAAGGTGGGCATCGTGGTAGCTGGGCGCAGTAGCCAATTAGCTGCGATGGCTGGCATGCAATTACCCATCGAAAGCCATGTGTTGCAAGCTTTTGTTACTGAAGGTTTGAAGCCCTGTATCAATCATGTGGTCAGTTTTGGCATGGGCCATTTCTATATCAGCCAATCTGATAAAGGGGGGCTGGTTTTTGGGGGCGATCTAGACATGTATGCAAGCTACGCAGCACGCGGCAATCTACCAATGGTTGAGCACGTTGCAGAAGCAGGAATGACTCTGATGCCGATGCTCGGAAAGGCTCGAATGCTACGCAGCTGGGGAGGGATTATGGATATGACTCCTGATGGATCACCGATCATTGATAAAACCCACATTGAAGGATTATTCCTTAATGCTGGGTGGTGTTATGGCGGTTTTAAGGCGGTACCCGCATCTGGAAATTGCTTTGCACATTTGATGGCGACTGGAACGCCCCATTCAGCAGCGCAGGGGTTTCCAATAGATCGATTTAGAACTGGTCATGGGTTGATTGATGAAGAGGGTACAGGCGCGCAACATAACCTGCATTAGGAAGTTGAGGTGAGTGTTGTTAATTTTAATTGTATTATGCAGGAAGCTAGGATAAAATTTTATGCGCATAAAATGCCCACTTTGTGGCTCCCGTGATCGACGTGAGTTTTATTACCAAGGGCATGCCTCTATTTTGGATAGGCCAGACCCTGAATCAACTTTAGAAACGTGGAACGATTACCTCCACAATCGAGAAAATCTGGCTGGTGTAACTGAAGATTTGTGGCATCATGAACAGGGCTGCGGTGCCTGGCTGGTGGTAAAGCGTAATACCGTTTCGCATGAGGTTTTATCAGCAAGATTGGCCAAGGAGAATGGGTTATGAGACTGCCGGGTAAAGGGCTTATCGACCAAGGAAATGCTTTGAATTTCCAGTTTAATGACCGGCCTTACATAGGTTTCGCTGGTGATACTCTGGCAAGTGCACTTTTGGCTAATGACCAAATTCTAGTGGGACGGTCGTTCAAATATCACCGGCCACGTGGGATAATGACAGCTGGGTCAGAGGAGCCAAATGCATTAGTAACAGTGAAGCGAGGTAAATCAAAAGAACCTAACACAAGAGCAACAGTTCAGCCGCTGTACGAGGGATTGGTTGCCCAGCCTCAAAATGCATGGCCGTCACTTAGGTTTGATGCCCTCGGTATTAATGATTACCTATCTACTTTCCTGGCAGCTGGTTTCTACTATAAAACATTTATGTGGCCGCAACCCTTTTGGGAATGGCTATATGAGCCCTTAATTCGTCGAGCGGCAGGTTTGGGGACTTTAAACATGTCCTACGATCATGATTTATATGAGAAAGCCTATGCCCATTGCGACGTTTTAATTGTTGGTGCTGGGCCGTCGGGTTTGATGGCGGCATTGACGGTTGCCCGCGCGGGTTTGTCTGTAGTTTTGGTGGATGAAAACAATCGGCTAGGTGGACGTTTGCTATCGGAGGTTGAAGAGGTAGACAGTGTAGCAGGTCATGTGTGGGCAGCGGATGTAACGGTGGAGCTTGAGGGACTGGCAAACGTAACAATAATGACCAACACAACCGTAACTGGAGCCTATGACCAAGGAACTTACGGTGCCCTGGAACGGGTAGCACATCATCTTGGTATCTTGCCTTCAGGCCTACCTCTCGAAACTTTTTGGCGGATCGTAGCTAAACGGACTATTCTTTGCGCAGGGGCATTGGAACGCCAAATAGCTTTTCCAAATAATGACCGCCCGGGAATAATGACTGCCAGTGGAATGCGTAGCTATCTTAATCAGTATGGTGTGGCTACTGGTAAAAAAATAGCAATTTTTGGGAATAATTCAGA
>TARA_B110000114_G_scaffold91341_1_pt1 | contig 11163 bp, 8 predicted proteins | sample TARA_B110000114 | Tara Oceans TARA_B110000114 (sample SAMEA4397311) | marine metagenome | biome: Polar Biome; feature: [SRF] surface water layer (ENVO:00010504); material: water (ENVO:00002006), including particulate matter (ENVO:01000060) such as... | depth 5 m
TACGGAATACGGCAGTGGACTATCACAAGCAGAAGAAATTTCTATCGCATTAATTATTCTTGGAGCTTTAGGTATCTTTTTTTCTTTCAAAATGCACAGGAAAAAGGAGGCTACAACTAAATAATATATTTTTATAAAATAATAATTAATTTCCTTTAGGGATAATTGGTTATATTAGAGCTAATAAAATAGCTATCTATTACCTTTTAGGTAACTATATATTGTTGTTAGCTACCATTAAAACCAAATCGTGTTAGTCAAGCAGGGATTTGTGTTAACAAAATAGAAATGCTGTTTCTACCTTTGTCAAAAGCGATAATATGGACAAAAATATAATTCATTCTAAGTCAATCAATGAGCTTCTATCCGGAATGAGATTGAAAAAACCAACACATCCGTTAATTACAGTTATTGATACTGAAAAACTAGCCTATGGAGAAGAAACTGTTGGCATGAGGTTTTCCTCTGAATTATTTTGTATTGCTCTAAAAGATTCTAGCTGTGGTATTGATTATGGAAGAAACCATTACGATTTTGATGATGGCGTACTGATTTTTACTGCTCCAGATCAGATAATAACAGTAAAGAAAACACAAGAACTAAATCAAGTGAAAGGTTGGATGCTTTATTTTCATCCTGATCTGATTAGAAAGACAACTCTTGGTGAAAAAATTGACTCTTTTAACTTTTTTAATTATGAGGTAAATGAAGCACTTCACCTTTCTGATCAAGAACAAAATGTACTTACCCAAATTGTAGAACTCATAAAGAATGAAATAAAAGAACGAATTGACAATCACAGCCAACAAGTTTTGGTTTCGAATATTGAATTATTACTCAATTATAGTGTTCGTTTCTATGAAAGGCAATTCAACACACGTTCTGCCAGTAATCTTGATACAATTGCTAAGGTTGAAATTTTATTAAAAGACTATTATAAGGAAAATACTTTAATAGATAAAGGTCAACCTACCATTCAGTATCTAGCTGATAAATGTAATCTTTCGCCAAATTATTTAAGTGATTTACTCGCTAAAGAAACAGGACGTTCTGCTAAAAACCACATTAATGACTTTTTAGTAGAGAAAGCTAAAAACCTTTTACTAAGCTCAACAGATTCCATTAGTGGTATTGCCTATACATTAGGATTTAATTACCCTCATTATTTCGGACGTCTATTCAAACAGAAAACAGGCAAAACCCCACAAGAGTACAGACAGTTAAATTAAGATTTCAGGAAGCATTGGGCTTCCTTTTTTGTTTCTGCGATTTGTGTTTAACCTTCCTCTTTTAGTGTTAAAAAAATGCTCACATTAATAAGATATTTGCTTCATTAAATCATTTAAAAATAGAAAAGATGAAACATAAAATTTTAGTAACAGGAGCAAGTGGAGCGTTTGGGCGTTTGACTTGCATTCAATTAGCAGAAAACGGGCATCAAGTTGTGGGAACAATGCGCTCTGTCCAAGGAAAAAATGAAGCTATCGCCAATGAATTGAAATCTAAAGGAGTTGAACTGGTGGAAATGGATGTGACCAACGAAATAAGCGTAAATGATGGAGTAAAATCAGCCATTGCAATTATGGAAGGGATTGATACTGTTTTCAATAACGCTGGAATAGGTGCGAACGGAATCCTTGAAACCTTTACAGCAGAAGATATTCAAAAAGTATTTGATGTAAATGTGTTTGGTGTTCAACGACTCTTAAGAGCTGTTTTACCTCATTTTAGACAACAAGCTAAAGGAACGATTATTCATACTTCAAGCTGTATTGGTCGTGTAACCACACCTTTTTTAGCGGCTTATTCTGCTTCAAAATACGCTTTAGAGTCATTAGCAGAAGGATACCGTGCCGAACTCTCAGGATTTGGTATTGAATCTTGTATTGTGGAACCAGGCGGAATGCCAACTGCATTTATGGGAGCTATGTTACGACCTAGTGATGATAAGAGAAATGAGGGGTATGGTGAAATGGTATATGCACCAGATGCTTCTTTGAATGGTTATGTTGGTTATTTGGAATCCATTCCAAACCAAAGACCACAAGCGATTGCTGATGCAGTAGCGACATTAGTGGAAACTCCTTTTGGCGAAAAACCATTTAGAACCGTTGTTGATTTTTCAGGTTTGAAAGAACCGATTGAGAATTACAACAATGTATTAGAACAAACTACCAAAGGGATTTATGGTGCCAATGGAGTAGATAATTTATTAATCCTCAATAAATAAGAAGATGAATAAAACGATATTGATTACAGGAACAAGTAGTGGAATAGGAAAAGCTACAGCCATATATTTTCAACAGAAAGGTTGGAATGTTATTGCAACTATGCGATCACCTGAAAAGGATACGGAACTAAAAGAATTGGAAAACGTCCTCTTGGAAAAATTAGATGTTTTGGATTTAGAATCAATCAACCAAGCGATTCAAAACGGGATTGAAAAATTTGGTAAAATTGATGCACTTGTCAACAATGCTGGATATGGAGCTTATGGCCCGTTGGAATCTTTTCCAAGAGAAAACATCATCAAGCAATTCAATACAAACGTCATAGGGTTAATGGACGTAACAAAAGCCATTATTCCACATTTTAGAGCAAATAAAGATGGTGTTATTGTCAATATATCTTCAATAGGTGGTCAAATGACTTTTGCTTTAGGTTCGCTCTATCACGGAACTAAATTTGCAGTTGAAGGGATTTCCGAATCATTGCATTATGAAATGAAAGAAATTGGTGTAAAAGTCAAGATAGTGGAACCGGGAATGATTGCCACAGATTTTGGAGGTCGTTCTTTTGATTTTCAAGCGGGAGAAATTGCCGATTATCAACCAATTATTGGAGCTTTAATGAAACAATGGCAAAACCCAGACAACAGCTCTTCAGCAGCGAGTTTAGTAGCAGATGTAATTTATACAGCTGTATCTGATGATAGTGAACAGCTAAGATATAGAGCAGGTGATGATGCAAACTTCTTGCTAGACAGTAGAAAAAAGATGACAGATAATGAGTTCTTTTCTATGATGAATAATCAAATGGGAAAATAAAACGGTAGATAACAATATGTATAAGCAATAGCGGTTTGAGAGCGATCTCAAACCGCTATTGTATTTAATTAAGTATCTTGGTTTCCGAAAAGTTAGTGGATTATTAATCCGCTACTGCTCATACATTAAACGTTGGAAAACATTAAATGAAGAAATTACAACTGCGAAGAATAATTTTGTTGTATATTTAATCATCAGTTAAAAAAATGAGAGCATTAAATTAACAAAGAACACTTAATTATTACTAAGTCTTTAACTTTTAAAAAACTATGAAACTATATTTACTTCTTTTAACAGTAACATTTTCTATAGCATCATCTGCCCAGAATTTTTCGGTAGAGTCTACCGACACAACATTCTACGGTAATATTACAGATATTGAATTTGATGCTAGATTTATATTGTCCAATGACAGTTCAAATGCTTTCCCGATGAGCTGGTCTGTAGATTCTTCGAACATTGAAACTGGATGGGAATTTTCTATTTGTGACCCTTCTTTATGCCATCCAAAAGGGGCGTCATCTGGATTTTTTAACCTGCCAACAAGCACTGTTAATAGAATAATGAATTTACACTATTATCCAAATAATAATGTTGGGCAAAGTACTGTTTCAGTAAAATTATGGGAAAATGCCTACCCTGGTGATTTTGTAATATTAAATTGGACAGGAATTGTTAGTCCTGCTGTTGGAATAGAAACAAAAGTAGAAACTTATTTATTGTCTGCATATCCGAATCCAGCAATCAACAGCATTAATATTCAGTTTGATCTTAATACTGCATCTGGTAAAAATGAAATTCTTCTTTATGATATTTCTGGCAGAAAGATTGACTCTAAAGTTCTTTCAACTGACAAAGGATCAATTGAATTCTCTCAGAATTTGAATTCTGGAATTTATTTTTACTCATTGATCACTAATGGAGAATCTGTTATGACAAATAAGGTAATAATGAAATAACAGATTTTCTAAATAATTTTACTTTGGATTAATTATTATTTGATTTGGCAAAAGATGTGACATGGAAAATACGTTTTGCCAACAACATCTATATTTTATATTGTTTTAGCTTTATACACAATTAAAAATCAAAACTTAGGATCTTCCTATTTAAGACCACTTAAAACATATTCATATATGTCATTGTTTCTACCTAGCTTAGGAGCATTAAAACTATGGGTAGTATAAATTGGTTTCTGAATCATTTCTCTTTGCATCATTTCATTAATTGTGTGATAAAAATCAATTGAAGTTTTACCAATTAACAAAGGATGTAAATCATTATCGTTTTCCCAAAAACGTAAAATTTTAACAAAACCACTTAAGTATAAGTAATCCTTAGTAAAACCTCCTCCTCTGAATATTCTAGTAACCACACTAAAAGAATCTTCTTTATCTAAACCTTGATCATTTACAAGAAAATTATAGCACTCTATAAAATCTGCTCCGTTACACATCATATCAACCACTATAACACGATACGCTAACTTTTTAAGCCTTTTAATTGAAATGTTACCGCTAAGATACTCAGATAATATAGCCAGTCCTTCTTGTGTCATCGTATTAACAGGAAGACCAAGGTTGAATACATTTAATTTTTGAGCGTTAGAATTCATTGTTGTTACCATATGCACACCTATTTCGTGTTCTACAAGAGCGTTTATTTGACTCCTAGTGAATTTTGCATCTGGTCTAAATAAAATAGTTTTTTTTGCATTTAAAACCATTACTTGCGAGATAACACGATTACTTTTTTCTATTCGACTTTTAAATCCATATCTTTCAAGGCCTTCTTTAAATGAAACCATAGCTTCATCAACTCCCAAACTAGGTGACCTCTTGGCTTCACCAGCTACTTCTGGCAAGTGTAAAAAATAATGTGCATTTTGAATATCCTTTTTTGATGGTCTACCAAAATAACGCAATGAATTGTATAAAAACTTTGGAGTATTCAATTCTGATAGCATATCTATTTTATCAAAATAACTATTGATAACAGATTCATATAAATGACGAATTGTAACATCAGAAATATCTTGTACTTTAAGATTACTTAATTTCTGTTTTAACTCAAATGGATTAATTTTAATAGGATTATACTTAAAATTAGGTGTTTCTGTACATTTACTTTTAAAAAAATGTTTTTTCTCCTGTATGTTATTTATTGGATTTACAGAAGCCAATAGTTCAAAGCCTTTAAGTAAACTAAACAATTCTTTATCAACTTTAAGGATTGAAGAATCCATTGTTTTATCTAATAGTTTTGCCTTTACTCGATATTCCCAATCTGAATGTTTTTGATTAAAAAAATTAGCATTATTTAGTATTGCTTTTTTAAACCCTTTTTGTAGCGTCTTAATTACATTTGGATAATCATCTCCTGTGATTTCATTACAATAAACTTTTTTGATTTCTGTAGCTAAAACTAAAGTGTTCTTAAAGTTTTTAGTGATGTATTCTACATTATAACCTCTACCATAAAAAACATCATTAATTGCGCTATTGTTTTCAATATCTTGTAATTCAATCTTTCCCAACTCTCGCCTCCAATGCTCTACAACATTTCCAAATCGGTTCATATCAATATTTTCAGCTCCGATATTGAACAATGGCACTTTTCTATTACAACGCTCAAAATTATAGGAGTGAATGTCATAAACTACACATCCTCCAAAAAGTGTTTCTAACTTTTTAATTAATGCATGAGTAACTTTATAGTAGTTATTATGCTTCTCTATACTTTTCTGTTTTTCTTTAGGGGTTAACTTCTTTTTCCAAACTTTTTTCTCCCATGCAACATCAAAAATACAATCCTCTGGATTTCTGTTTAAATCATATTCAAAACGAGAATCATTACCAATTAAAGTAATAGGCATTGAAGAAATGAAATCTCCTGTAAAAGGGTCTTCTTCATACCAACGGCTATAATCGTCATGATTTATCTTTTCTTTTAATTCATTACGCAAACTACTTCCATCATGAATGGCTGTACAACAATATGGTAGATACTTGTTTATTTTTATAGAAAAAGAACCATCAGAGGTAATAGCTTCAAAATGTTTTTCGGCATTTATTAATGCTATAATTTCATTAATCTCTAATCTCTTCATCGGACACTAACTTTAGAAGTTCTGATTTATTTTTTCTATCACTTATTTCCTCTACCACTCGCTCTAGGTAGTCTACAATTTTCTTTTGAATCTTTGTATTGTTCAATTTATTGATATCTGTAATTGTTCCTGGACTCATTACATTGACTTCAATTAATTTCCCGCCTATCAAATCAAGTCCAGCAAAATAAATTCCGTCACGCACTAATTTTTCTCCAACTTTTCTACATAAAACCTTATCGGCTTTGGTTAATTTGTATTTTTCTACAGTGCCACCTGCAGAAATATTTGAACGGGCATCTCCTTTTGCAGGTCTTCTTCGCAAAGCCCCAATGGGCTCTCCATTTAACATTAATACACGAACATCACCTTCTTCAGCACCCTCTACATACTCTTGTAAAATGACATAACTAGATTTGCCATCTTTCCCATTAATATAAAAATCAAGTAAAGATTTAATATTATGCATTGCTGATTTTTCTATTACAATTACACCACTTCCACCATAACCATCTAAAGGCTTTAAAATCATCTTATCATTATCAGATTCTTCGATAATTCTTAATAAATAATCGATGTTTTTTGAAACATGAGTTGCTGGAATTAACTCACGTTTCGGATCATAATACGCAGCCGTATAAATCTTATTATTGGTTTCGCGCAAACCATCTACAGCATTTAATATAAATACATCATCCTTTATGGAATCTAGGAAGTTAAGTGCCAATGGGTCCATAGGTGGGTTGTCCCTCATAAATATCACATCAAAATGCTGTAAAGGTTTCATTTCTTTGTGAAATTTAATCAACTTATAGAATGACGGAATGCTATTTGAAACTTTATTTTGACTAACAATAGTATTACATAAGCTCAATGTAATACTATCACGAATTGTCAAACTTGAGGGGTAGGTAATTGCTACTTCATGACCACGGACAACAAGTTCATGAATGATTCTAAGAGTAGAATCTTGCTTAGGATTTACCTTTTCCCAAGGATACATTATAAAACATATTTTCATTGGATGTTATTTTTTTTAAAATCGATTATTTTTTTTATTTAGTCTACAAATTCATCTATGTCAATACTGTTTTCACCTCCTGAATCATCAAATAACTCTACTACATCATAAATGACAATGAACTTATAAACATATACTTAGTGATTTAACTCAGCTTTAGTAAAACATAAAAAACATCTCATGTCATACATTTAGACAAATTTGAATCACAGGTTTTAGACCAGTGCTTATTAAAGCAAAATTCGATAAAAAAAGGGAATATAGTTTCATTACCAATTCATTTAAGTAAATTACACTGAAAATAAAATAAAATGAAGTATAATTCACTAAATATTGATGATGTTGACAAGGAAATCCTTGAAATTCTCCAAGAAAACGCAATGGCAACAGCCAAAGAAATGGCTTATAAGCTTTCTCTGACTACAACTCCCATTTATGAGCGTATAAAGAAATTACAGAAGACAGGAATTATTAAACAGTATGTTGCTTTACTTGATGCCGACATTCTTGATAAAAGTATTTTAGTTTTTATGAACATTACTATAAAGGATCATCATTCAGAAAAACGAAACGAATTTGTTAGAGAAATGGAAAAGCTTGAGGCTGTTACTGAATTTTACCATACATCAGGAAGTTTCGATTTTTTAGTAAAAGTTCGTTTCTCGGATATTAAATCTTTCAGAAACTTCTTAGTTAACGAAGTCGCATCCATCCATAATATAGGGGACATTGAAAGTCAAATAGTTCTTGAAGAAATAAAATTTTCTACTAAAATATTAATAGATTAAAACACATATATCAATGCCTATATTTTATACAAAAAAGTTCAAAAGTTGGAAACAATAGAATAGTACATATCATAATATATAGGTGAAAAAGTGCATAACAAAATGTAAAAAAAACAAGCGTTTTATTACTTAATATAAAGTTCTGTACTTTTTACAAAGTCCGCAAAATTTACAATTTTGCATATTGTCTTTTAAAAGAAAAATTGTAAATTTCGCTAAGTAATAAACCGAAACGAAAGTGCTTATCACCTGCTCTATGTTTCTTATACTAACCGTTACAATCACTCATTCAAATCCACAGAGTAATACTTTTTATCCAAAGAGATGATTGTAGTAAAATTAGAATCAATATTTTCCTTGTAATACTTCAATTTATAACTTGGGATTGTACTGTCAAAAATAATATATTTCGGTTTCGATTGTTTCAAATACGGCTTTAATAATTTGAGTGATTTTTTATTGACAACTAAGTAATTTGGGTTTATTTCATTTATGTAATTCTTGTCTAAAACTTGGATTACTTTGTCGTTAAAACTCAAAACTCCATTTTCCAAATACAAAGATTCATCTTCGTAAAGATTTGATAATGAATCAATATTAAGATAGACTTTGGAGGTTAAATTGTGGTTATTCCAATTATTATTCACGTTAAATAGCATTTTACTCCAGTCATTTTTCAATTCTGTGCTGGATACAAAATAAACTTTTTTGTTCTTTACCATTTCGAAAACTGTTTCGTTCTTTATGGAATAAAACGTTATGTAATTTTGCTGAGTTGATGAGTATTGAGTATCTAATTGTAACCCAATAAAAACAATACTAAAAAAGAAAGTAGCGTACAGAAATTTAGCTTTTCGGTAATAGATTGAAATCAAGAACAAAAATATAGTTAAGTACAATAAATAAGTCTCAAAAATAGATAAAGCAATTTCTTCGATAAGTGAATAAGCTAATTTTTCGGTGAAGAAAATGGCTTGATTCAAAACCCATAAAAAGAAATTGAGAACCTTGCCTATAAGTAAAGAGAATCCTCCAAAAGGAGCTACAATAAACAACCCTATTCCCAAATAAAAAATAAGGATAGCGGAAGGAATTACCACTAAATTAGAGACAAAGAAATAAACAGGAAACTGATGAAAAAAATGTAAACTTATGGGAAGCGTAGCAATTTGTGCAGCAAGCGAAACACAAGTAATCGCCCATATTTTTTGAGCAATGGTGTTATTGAAATAAATGAGTTTGTAAATTTTGGGTTGTAGATAAACTATTCCAAAAACAGCTGCATAAGACAATTGAAAACCTACTTGGTAAATCATATAGGGATTTATTATCAATAACACAATGGCCGAAACGGCAAGGGTATTATAAATAGACACTTTCCTGTTCAATAATTTATCTCCAACAATAATGAAAGTAAACATGGTACTGGATCGCATCACAGAAGCGGACAATCCTGTCATAAGGGCATAAAACCAAAGGGAAGAAATGAGTAAAATTGCGATTAAATACTTGGAATGTTTTATCCTCTTGAAAAGATTAAAAAAATTAGCAAGTAATAAATATAAAATTCCTACATGCAATCCCGAAACGGCTAAAACATGCATAGCTCCAGCACTGGAATAGGATTTTATTAACTCTTTATCTAAATTTTCTCGGCACCCCAACAGTAATGCCGAACCAACTTTTAGCTGCTTTCCTTCCACTCCATTTTCTACCAAATAACCATAGAGTTTCTCTCTCATTTTTTGAGAAAAAGTAATTAGCAAATTACCCGAATTCACTTCTGTTTTTTGCCAAGTATTGGTATCCAAAAAAACTTGATAATTAATTTGATGAATATTCAGATAACGGCTGTAATCAAATTGATTGGGGTTTCGTGCCCCTTCAACTTTATTTATTTTGTTTTCAATTATTAATTCATCTCCATAAACCAGGGATTTTACTTGGTCGTTCTTTCTAAAATAAGCCAGTAATTTTCCTTTACAATTCAATTCTTTTTCTCCTAAGACACTATTTATTTGCAAGATAGTTTTGTAAGAATTTTCCTTTTCCACCAATCTATCAATCACTTTTACGTGATAAAATTCGGATTGGCTCACTGTTTTTGAAAAATGAGTGTCCCAAAATTTCTGGGTTCGTGAAATGGTGTACTGATAGCCTACCAAAAAAATAGTAATAGAAACAAGTATGCCAATTAATTTTCTGTTTTTAAAAGTAGAAAAACGAAAATATACGAGGTAAACAATTAACGAACAGCAACAAAAAAGTGTTATTAGAAAATGGTTAATCTGGAGATTAGCAGCTGTCATTATTCCCAAGGTCATAGGGACTAAGATTCGTACTCCAGGATTATTTAACCAAAATTTCATACTGTAATATAATTAAATTAATTGATTATGAGTGTTTTATATTTTACAAATGAACTTTAAAACTTAAACATGATATATTAATTGAAAAGTCTCTCTAAGAATAGAAAACAAACCACTATTTTTACATTAGATAATTATCCATGACAAAAATGAAATTTATAGTCACAATTTTTATTGTTTTAAGTTCTACTGCTGTAGTTTCTCAAAACAACATCATGGATGCGTTCAATAAAATAAAGGGTGAAAAAGTATTAGAAAACGCTTCTATAAGCTTTCGTGTAATAGATTTGGATACTGACTCTGCAATTGCTGAGTACAACTCTTACAACAGCCTTGTTCCTGCTTCTACCATGAAAATTGTATCAACTTCTGCAGCTCTGGTTTCCTTGGGTTCTTACACCAGTTTCAAAACAACTTTACAATACGATGGCGTTATAGATTCTAATGGAGTTCTTCTGGGTAATATTTATATTAAAGGAGGTGGAGATCCAACTTTAGGTTCCAACTATTTTCTTAATAAAGACGAAAACGCTTCAGATTTTATGCTGAAATGGGTTTTGGAAATTCAAAAACTAGGAATAAAAGAAATAAAAGGTGCTGTAATTGGAGATGCAAGTCACTTCAGTTACGAAGGTGTTCCTTCTACTTGGCTTTGGGGAGACATGGGGAATTATTATGGAGCAGGAACCAGTGGATTAACTATTTATGACAACCTTACTTATTTAACTTTTCGCTCTGGTCCTCTTGCTGGAGATTCTACTTTTATTGATTGCGTTACTCCTTGTTTACCAGATCAGAAATTTAACAACCAGGTGAAAGCTGCTGACAG
>TARA_B110000114_G_scaffold23540_1_pt1 | contig 11135 bp, 11 predicted proteins | sample TARA_B110000114 | Tara Oceans TARA_B110000114 (sample SAMEA4397311) | marine metagenome | biome: Polar Biome; feature: [SRF] surface water layer (ENVO:00010504); material: water (ENVO:00002006), including particulate matter (ENVO:01000060) such as... | depth 5 m
GATTAGGAGTAGCATTCTTTTCACCTTTCGAAAATTCAAGATACTTTCTGCCTTGGAGCCCCATACAAGTATCTCCTATTGGGCTTAAACAATTTTTTAGCGAATGGGGTTTGGAGGTTATAAAAAGTGAAATTATTTGGATTGGGATTCCTCTTTTAATAACAGTACTCTCTATATCAATTTGTAAGAAATATTTAAGAAATCTTAGAGGATGAAAGCCGTACCAATCACCCGTATAAAAAAAGAACTGCAGCACCTCAGTCAAGAGGAGCTTATGGAGATAGTGCTGCGTGTAGGGAAATACAAGGTAGAAAATAAAGAGCTTTTGACTTACTTACTTTTTGAATCAGGAAATGAAGATGGCTATATAGATGTAGTAAAAGAATACATAGACGAGCAGTTTGAGCTCGTACACCAGCAGCACTACTACTACATCAAAAAAAGCGTCCGCAAGATCCTACGAACGATAAAGAAGTACATTAAATTCTCTAAAAAGCCAGAAACAGAGGCTGCACTCTTAATTCATTTTTGCCGAAAGCTTAAAAACATGGATCCGTCTTATCTCTACAATACAGTGCTCGTAAACATGTTTGACAGGCAACTCAGCTTAGCAGAAAAAACCATAGGTAAGATGCACGAAGATCTTCAGTATGATTACAAGCTAGAGTTAGAAGAGATGTTCTAATCAGTCTAACGACTAGTTTTGAAAGCCCTTATTCTTTAACCTCTTTTAGCTCCGCTATCTTGATTTTGAAAGCAGCAAAGATCAAGGTCATAAACGGACTGAGATAATTAAAAATAGCATACATAAAATATTCACTTACATCTACACCTAGCACACCGCTTTGGTAAGCTCCACAAGTATTCCAAGGGATAAGAGCAGAGGTCACTGTACCACTATCCTCTAATGTTCTACTCAGATTTTCAGGAGCTAATCCCTTGTCTTTATACGCTTTTTCGAACATTTTACCGGGTACAACTATAGCTAGATACTGATCACTTGCAGTCAGATTTAATGCTAAGCAACTGGCTACAGTGCTGGCAAATAAGCCAAACACAGAACTGGCTAAACTAAGTAAAGCTTGACTAATGCGTGCCAATGCACCTATAGCCTCCATTACTCCTCCAAACACCATGGCACAGATGATAAGCCAAATGGTACCAAGCATTCCACTCATCCCTCCAGCAGAAAAAAGATCATTCAACTTATCACTACTCGTTTCTACTTCTGCACCTGTAGTGATAGCAGTCATGAGCTGTTTATAAATATCACTTATACCTCCAGATATGATATCTGGTTGAAAAATAACTGCGGCAATACAGCCTAACAATGTACCTACCAATAATGCGATAAGCGGTTGTACTTTTTTAATAATAAGACCTATCACGATGACAGGAACTAGAAAAAGCCACGGAGTAATTACAAATTTATCTGTGATAGCTTCCAATAATACCTCAGTACCCTCTACCTCGCCAACATCATACGTGAAACTAAAAATAGAAAACACAATTAGCGTAATAACAATAGTAGGAACAGTAGTGTATGCCATATACTTGATATGCGTAAAAAGATTTGTACCCGCCATAGCAGCAGCGAGATTAGTAGTATCACTCAGCGGACTCATCTTATCTCCGAAATACGCTCCACTGATAACAGCACCTGCCACCATACCCGCAGGAAGGCCTATGGCTTCTCCAATGGCTACTAGGGCAATACCAATGGTAGCACTCGTAGTCCATGAGCTACCAGTAGCTATAGATATTAATGCACTTATAACAACTGCTGTGGGCAAAAAAACGGTAGGATTGATAAGCTTAATACCGTAAAAAATCATAGCTGGAATAACGCCGCTCACTAACCAAGCTGCTGCTAGAGAACCGACGAGTAATAATATGAGAATGGCTCCACTTACAGACTTCAGGTTACTCCCTACATGATCCATCATAGTATCAAAACTCACTTTATTAAAATGCCCTACGATCACTGCAACTGCAGCTCCTAAGAGTAGGACAAACTGATTACTCCCGCTGATAGCGTCATCTTGAAATACAAATACATTGTATGCCAGCATAGCTACTAGAGCGAAAACGGGAATCAAGGCTTCCCATATATTGAGTTGTTTGTTTTTAACTAGTTTAGGTTCTGACATTGGTTTGCCAAAGAAAGTTAAAAATTAGATAGGAGCCCGTAAAGTAGAACATTATGATTTTACAGTAAGCTCCAAAATCATAAAAATATCTCAATTTCGAGCAAAATGAGACTCATAAATCAAATAAAGTAATTTACACTGAACTATATTCAGTCATTCGAATTTCAGAAAACTCTGCTCCGCTTGTGAAAGTAACCTTCCCATTACCCAAGTACTTCTGTATTTCTAAAACCAAGTTTAGATCTAGATAGTTCGCTGATATTATCTTCAAAAACACATCGATTTTGAGGATCTGGATTTTATAGTTTCTTACAGCTAAACGCACATACCTACAAAGTGAGAATCGTACGTACGCTCCGAGAATATTTCTGTGTATACGAAGATAAGGATTTTGTACTCAGACCGTACAGTAACTTTATGGGGAATATACGTCATAAAACTGCACTACAAAATAATCCAGAAGTAAGCATTTCAGACAAGCTCAGGACTAAAAATAGTATGCTTATTTTTTCAACTTTCGGAATACATTTGAGATACAATTAAGACAATGAAAGATATCGAAAATATCGAACTTAAGTACCTTACTATCAATGATTACGAGGAGCTTAAATCTACTATGCAAGACTCGTATAGTGGTATGCCTGGCTCTCTATGGAGCGAAGAAAATATCGCAACATTAGTACGACTATTTCCTGAGGGGCAAGTAGTTATAAAAATTAATGGAGAATTTGCAGGCTGTGCTTTGTCACTCATCGTAGAATATGACCAGTTTGAAGACGAACATACGTATAAGGATATCACTGGAAATTTCACTTTCAATACGCACACCGCATTAGGTGATGTACTCTATGGTATAGATATATTCATAGCTCCTAAGTACCGTGGACTAAGACTAGGCCGCAGATTATATGATTATAGAAAAGAACTAGTAGAACGGTTAAATCTGGAAGGAATAGCCTTCGGTGGACGTATCCCTAACTACCATAAATATGCTGCGGATATCAGTCCAAAGGAGTACATAGAGAAAGTAAAGCGTAAGGAGATAAATGACCCAGTGCTTAACTTTCAGATATCAAATGATTTTCACCCAGCCAAGATTCTAAAAGGCTACTTAGATGGGGATAAGGAATCTGGAGAATTTGCGGTACTTCTAGAGTGGGACAATATCTACTACCAAAAACCACAGAAGAAAGCAGCTACCAAAAAGAGTATCGTCCGCCTTGGATTAATTCAGTGGCAGATGCGTCCGTACTCAGATCTAGATGAGCTAATGCAGCAAGTAGAGTACTTTGTAGACTCCGTATCGGGATACAGATCAGATTTTGCTCTATTCCCCGAGTTTTTCAATGCCCCACTTATGGCAGAAAATAACCATATGAGTACACCAGATGCTATACGCGAATTAGCTAAATTTACTCCTCAAATTGTTCAAAAATTCTCAGAACTTGCCATCAGTTATAATATTAATATCATAAGTGGAAGTATGCCCGAACTACGTGAGGGGCTTTTATTTAACGTAGGATATCTCTGCAAGCGAGATGGCACTGTAGAGCGATACGAAAAGCTGCATGTAACTCCGGACGAAGCACAAATTTGGGGTATGCAGGGCGGTAATCAGATCAGAACTTTTGATACGGATTGCGGTAAAATTGGAATCTTGATTTGCTATGACTCTGAGTTCCCAGAACTTAGTAGACTACTTGCAGATGAGGGAATGGATATACTCTTTGTGCCGTTCCTTACAGATACTCAAAATGGCTACTCTCGTGTACGCTACTGTGCTCAGGCGAGAGCTATAGAAAACGAATGCTACGTAGCTATAGCAGGGAGCGTTGGCAATCTACCAAATGTACAAAATATGGACATACAATACGCTCAGAGTATGGTTTTCACTCCGTGTGATTTTTCTTTTCCTAGCAATGGTATAAAAGCGGAAGCTACTCCCAATACTGAAATGATTCTCATAGCAGATGTAGATATAGACCTGCTTAGAGAGTTGCACCAGTTTGGTGCAGTTAAAAACTTGCAAGACAGACGCACAGACTTATTTGAATTGAAAAAGAAGTAAGTCCCAATCTACATGCTCTGCGTATAGTAATTAAAATCCTTGAGTACAGTAGAGATGAATAGTCTAGGGGAAGTAGTACTTTTTATATTCATCACAGACTCTAGCTTAGCTACCAGCTTATTGATAAGCTGAGTATCGTTTATTTTTATAGCATTCTCGTAGGTCTCCTTAATGATGCGAGCATCATTATCACTGAGTCTTAGTACCTGACTATACTGCGGCACGTAATCCTCGGATACTTCTTTGAGTATAGTGATATTTATACTTTGCTTCACCTTAGCCTGTATCACGGCCGTGCCTGCTACTAAATCACCTATACGCTGCCCTCTTTTATTGCGAGCTATAGTGATGATAGCTACTAGACCAAGCATGTATATGGATAAAAATTGACCTACGAAACTTCCAAAACTGATAGCTACTATGGTAATAAAATAGATGTCCACCATTCTAAAAATCCAACGTACAAAGAACTCAACAAAACTGGGTTGGAAACCGTCAATCTTTACCACCTTAAGCTTTACCAGAAACTTACCTATAGTATAGCCCCCTGATGCAGTCTCACTTACCAATGTGTAAAAGAGTATAGGCAGAGAAAGCACCGAAATCAATCCCCAAGAAATACGCCCACTATCTTGCTCTAACTCATCCGCTATATCAAGATTAAATATGCTAAAAACATATATAACCAATAATACATAAATCAATAAAATAATGAGGTCTATAAAATATGCTACTATTCTTTTACCTAAAGTATCCGTATCAAATGAAAGCTTTGTATTAAAATTTGTTTTTACGTTTAACTTTGCCATACATCAATTTAAAAAATGAAAACCGCTAATTGAGAGAAGTTTCATTCATAAAGCAAAATAAAGCGAAATGGTTAGAGTTCGAAAATTATCTTTACCACAAGAAGCCACTTCAGCCTGATAGACTATCAGAACTTTTCGTACAACTTAATAATGACTTAGCATACGCACAGACGTACTATCCTAAGAGCAAGGTGAATGTATACTTAAATGCATTATCTACCAACGCTTATCTGCGTATGGTAAAACCAAAAACTACGTATGGCAGCATTGCAGATTTTTGGAGGGAAGACGTTCCCATCATTTCTTACAAATACAGAAAGTACATCTACTTCACGTTTGCCATATTTCTACTTCTATTTAGCATAGGAACTATCTCTGCTCTGTACGATGAAACATTCATACGCTCTATACTGGGAGATAATTATGTAGATACCACTATGGAAAATATCGCAAATGGAGACCCTGCAGCTATATATACCAATACTACTGCATTAGGAGACATCGGTAGTTTCTTAGGCATTACTATTAATAACATACGTGTAGGACTACTGATGTATATCAGTGGGATCACTTTAGGCATAGGTACACTCAAACTGCTGTTTTCCAATAGTATGATGCTAGGAGCATTTCTCACTATGTTTCACAAGGCAGACGTACTCGGCACATCACTCACCGCTATCTGGATCCACGGAGCTATGGAAATTTTCGGAATGGTAATAGAAGCAGCTGCTGGTTTCATACTTGGTTTAGCATGGTTATTTCCCGGCTCACTTACTCGCAGACAGGCGTTTATGCAAAGTGGCAAGGACTCGCTGATGATCGTCTTGAGTACTATACCTTTTACCATAGCCGCTGGTCTTTTAGAAGGATTTATCACCCAATTGTATAATGATATGCCAAATGCAATGGCACTTGCCATCATATTTAGCACACTATCACTTATCAGCTATTACTACCTGATTTATCCAGTAAGACGTCACGCACGTAGAACAGAAGTTCACACATTTCACGAAATGCTACATGAAGAGCTATAGACTTAAAGTACTATATCTTTTTATAATACTCTTCACTAGTATGTGGACTGCAGCTCAGTGGGATCAAGATCAAATAAACTATCAAGATGAGATTCGTCTGGATGAAAAACAAGCTATTGTAACCCGGGAATACAGTGCCCCTATAGCTAAAGGAAACTCAGATTTAAAATCGAGATACAACGAAAATTCCTTTAAATACAATGACTACCAGCCACCCGTGCGTAAGCCTCGAACTGCCAAAAGAGTAGATATCACAGGAGGTTTAGGTTATGTATTTAAACTATTATTAGTGCTCGTAGGACTCTTTTTGCTCTATATACTTTACCGCGTTTTATCTGATTTTAACTACGCAAAAAAGAACGGCCTGAATAGTGTAGACGCTAACCCAATACGTCAATCTACGGAAGGTTTAGAAGAGGAGGTAGATACAGAAAGCTTGACTTTTCTGATACAAGACGCTAAAATCAGCGGCAACTTCACACTAGCTATTCGCTATTATTTCCTACTGTATCTAGAGAAACTACAGGAAAATAACGTACTGATTTATCATAGAGAGAAGACTAACAGTGACTACCTCAGTGAGATTAAGGACACCGATAGAAGCACACAGTTTCTCAAGGTTTCATACCTATTTGAGTACGCTTGGTATGGAAAGAAGACTGTCAGTGAGACTGATTTTGCAGGAATAGAAGCTATTTTTAAGGAGCAGATAGGTGCAGTAAGATGATGCGAACAGTTTACATATCGATCGTTTTATTGATACTGTCAGCTTGTGATCCGCAAGAGAATACTAATGACTGGCGTCTCCACTATGAGTCCCAATACAAAGCTCCATATGGCACCTATGTGCTCGGTCAAGAGTTAGAATACATATATCCCAATAGCACTACAGAGGTAATAAAGGGGAGAACATCAGATCAGCTACAATCTTATGATGAGTATGAATACAGTTCATACATCTATATCAATGAGCTATTTTACCCTGACTCTCTTACTCAAGTCAGACTACTAAACTATACGCAATATGAAAATAGCCTATTTATAGCTACTCGAAATTTTGATGCAGCGTTATTTAAGCCCTATAAAATAGAAACTGCAAGTGCTAATGTGAATACAGCAAAACTGAAGCTCAACTATGCCAGTAAAAATGGGCGTAGCTATACCATAGATAATAAGGTAAAACAGCTCAGCTACTTTACCAGCGTTCCTAACGGAGCACGTGTACTTGGGACCCTAGAAGTAAATGGTGTTGCAAAACCCAACTTTATAGAACTAGGTATCAATAATGCCGATCAAAAAATACTCCTTCACAGCAACCCACTCTTTTTTACAAATTACCACATGCTACACTCCACTGATGGACAATATGCAGTACAAGCTATGGCTCAACTTAACCATACCAGCTACTTCCTCTGGGACGGATACGGCACACAACGTAGATACACGACTCCACCTCAGGATGGAAGTGTATGGGATTCCCTTAGCTATATCTTAAAACACAAATCACTAGCTGCAGCTCTATTTACATTTATAGTTGCTACACTCCTACTCTTTGGTGTAAATTACAAACGAATAAGTAGAAATATACCCATCCACAGTAAACCTCAAAATAATTCACTAGCCTTTATGAAAATGGTCTCTAACCTTTTTATGCACGAAGAGAATCATATAGACTTAGCTAGATATAGAGTAAATTACCTACTGGATAGGATACGGCAGAGATATAACGTAAGTACTGCTGAAATAACACAAGACTTCAAACTGAAACTGGCTCAAAAAGCCAATATAAATCCGAAGGAACTTGACGTCCTTATAGCTCAATTTCAAAAAGTAAAAACACTAAAGCAAATGAGTAAAGAGGGATTTTTATCTTTTAGTAAACTCATAGAATCACATATACAAAAACTAGACATATACCATGGAACCAGAAAATAACCTCGAGGCACAGCAACCAGAGTCTACTACTACCAGTTTAGAAAACACAACAACACTAAGTGTAATATCCACTGGAGTCACTAAGATAAAAGCAGAACTAAGTAAAGTTATAGTCGGTCAAAAGGACTTAATAGACTCGCTGATTATAGCAATTATAGCAAATGGACATTGCCTTATAGAAGGAGTACCTGGCATAGCTAAGACGCTATCTGCCAAACTACTAGCACAAAGCATTCAGGTGAATTTTTCACGTATTCAGTTTACTCCTGACCTCATGCCATCTGACATACTCGGTACGTCAGTATTTAATCAAAAAACAGCTAATTTTGATTTCAAAGCTGGGCCGATATTTACGAATCTAGTACTGATAGATGAGATAAATCGTGCTCCAGCCAAGACACAGTCTGCCCTCTTTGAGGTAATGGCTGAGCGTCAAATTACCATAGACGGTAGTACCTATCCTATGGCTAACCCATTTATAGTGCTAGCTACCCAGAACCCGATAGAGCAGGAAGGCACCTATAGACTACCCGAGGCACAGCTAGATAGATTTCTCTTTAAAATAGAAATAGACTATCCAGACCTTGCTGATGAGGTAACCATACTACAGCAGCATAATGTGCGAAGAACAAGTCAAATGGAAGTAGTAAACGGAGTCCTGAATGCAAAAGATATATTGGAAATGCAGCGTGTGGCTAAAGAAGTAACTATAGAGGATTCTGTAGTAGAGTACATAGCCAAGATAGTAAACCAAACCCGTAACAATCCGCTCCTATTCTTAGGTGCATCTCCTAGAGCATCTATATCTATTTTAGATGCAGCTAAGGCCAGAGCTGCTATGCTAGGTCGTGATTTCGTGATCCCTGAGGATGTGAAATTTGTAGCATTGCCTGCTCTTAGGCACCGTGTCATCGTATCTCCTGAGAAGGAAATGGAGGGTCTCACTCCTGACTTTGTAGTGAAAGAAATGATAGAAAGTATAGAAGTACCTCGCTAGGTGGATGAAGCACTTTTGGAATACTATATTTTTACACCGTACATTTTTTATCGTACTCATTGCTGCAGGATTCCTTTTTGCTTTTGGGCATTTCTATACGCTATGTTACACAGTAGGACTAGTATTGCTCGGTCTCTTAGCACTAGGCACTTTATTGGATATACTTTTTCTTTATAGAGGGAATAAAGTCAGCGGTACGCGAAAGTTGAACTCCATACTGTCTAATGGCGATATAAATGAGTGCTCTATTACCGTAATCAATACCTATGGATTCCCAATCAACACCCAGATTTACGAGGAAATACCCTATCAGCTTGGACTTAGAGAGCTTAGCTTCAAGGTGAAGGTAAAATCACAAAGCAAAGAAAGGATAGCCTATGATCTAGAGCCCAAAGAGCGTGGAGAATATGATTTTGGGAATACCATAGTACTAGTGCGATCACCACTCAGTCTAGTAATAAGACGCTATGAACTGGATACAGCGAAACATATATCTGTCTATCCCTCCTACATCCATCTCAATAAGTATAACCTAAAAAACTTCAAATACTTCACCAGCCAAGTAGGGAATAGAAAGACTCGAAAAATAGGGCACAGCACTGAGTTTGAGCAAATAAAAGACTATGTGAAAGGGGATGACATCCGCTATATAAACTGGAAAGCAAGTGCTAAGAAAAACCAACTGATGGTAAACCAGTACATCGACGAGCGTGCTCAGCAGGTATTTTGCCTAATAGATTCAGGTAGAGCTATGGAGATGCCGTTTGATGGGCTCAGTTTACTAGATTACTCTATCAATAGTGCATTGGCTATCAGCCAAGTCATTATTAAAAATCATGACAAAGCTGGAGTCCTTTACTTCAATAAAAAAGTAGAAAAAATACTACCTGCAGATAAAGCTACCAGTCAAATGCCGCGGATACTGAATGTACTGTATAATCTGAAAACCGAGTTCTATGAGAGTAACTTTGAAAAGCTTTACGCTCAAGTCAAGTTTAAAATCAACCATAGAAGTCTTTTACTGCTATACACCAATTTTGAAGATATGAATGCAATGAAACGACAGCTACCTTACTTAAAAGGAATCGCAAAAAACAACGTTTTAGTAGTACTATTTTTCAAAAATAGCGAGATAGAAAAAGTGATACACTCCACTAGTGAGCACCAGACAGACTACTACTATAAGTCTGTATCGGAAAAACTGTCATACCAGAAAAAACAAATGGTAAAAGAACTCAATAAAAACGGAATACAATCAGTACTAACTGACCCTCAAACACTTACTGTAGATTCGATCAATAAATATCTTGAAATAAAATCCTGCGGACTCCTATAGTCCTCTCTTTTTAGGGCAGGCATTATATTTGTACTTTTAGTACAGAATTATCATTCCTAGAAGAACACAACATGAATAAAATTATTAAATTTTTGACCTTAGGAGGTGTTGTCTGGCTCTGTGCCCAATACTTAGAAGGTATCTCTGTGATCAGTTTTAAGTATGCCATCATAGCTGCGGTAGTACTTGCCATAGTAAATACTCTTATTCGTCCTATACTCGCAATCATATCTTTACCTATTACCATGATTACTTTTGGTCTCTTTAGCCTCATACTTACAGCCTTCATGGTAGAGATCATGGATTACTTTGTAAGTGGCATTACAGTTCACTCCTTTTGGTGGGCTCTACTTTTAGGAGTGATCGTGTCTTCTGCTAATAGTTTCATAGACAAGATACTAAACAAGCCTAAAAGAACACAACCGCAGCCCAAAGTAGGTGAGTACACCAATTATGAAGAGGTAGATTGACTCTTTAATTTAACCATCTTATTTTTACTATTCCTTTAATGCATTTATTGACTAACACTCATATAGTCGATGTATGTTAGTAAAGATAGTCCTTTACTGAAACAATAATAATTGCGAGACTTCATTGATAAAATCAAGTCCATAACAATTTTGTTTCTAAATACTGTTTTGTAATAGCTCGCCATCACATCATCACTTTCAATCTATACTAACTACTAAAAGGTAATCTGAATTGCTAATGATAACAATAATCGAATTCAATCTGATACTTCTACAAAACAAAGAGCATAAAAAGGCCCACTACCCGACGGATAGTGGGCCTTTAATATTTAGTTA
>TARA_B110000114_G_scaffold67758_2_pt1 | contig 11131 bp, 10 predicted proteins | sample TARA_B110000114 | Tara Oceans TARA_B110000114 (sample SAMEA4397311) | marine metagenome | biome: Polar Biome; feature: [SRF] surface water layer (ENVO:00010504); material: water (ENVO:00002006), including particulate matter (ENVO:01000060) such as... | depth 5 m
AGAGCGCACCCTCAAGCTAACTAGCGGCCCCGCAATCCAATCTTCGGGGGACCTCGCATCTATACTTTCCGCCCTTGAAGCCGGCGACGTTTTGTTTATAGATGAAATTCACCGCATGTCTAGAAGCGCCGAGGAGATGCTATATCTGGCGATGGAGGATTTCCGCGTAGACGTAATGGTCGGAAAAGGGCCGGGAGCAGCTTCAATTTCTCTTGACATCGAGCCGTTTACTTTGATTGGTGCAACCACCAGAAGCGGAATGCTGCCCACACCTTTGAGGGACAGATTTGGCTTCACGGCTTTCCTCGAGTATTACGAAGCGGATGAGATTGCACGCGTGCTAGAAGCGTCTTCTCTGAAACTCGGCATCGACCTGCAGGCCGAGGCGCTCGATTTATTGAGCACTCGATCGCGAGGCACGCCTCGAATAGCAAATCGTCTGCTCAGGAGAGTGCGGGATTTCGCCAGTGTCAATGAACACAGCGTTATTGATTACGGAATTGCCTTGGATGCAATGACTTTATTTGAGGTGGATAAATTGGGACTGGATCGGGTGGACAGGACGCTTTTGACCATGCTGGCGACTAAATTCAGCGCGAAGCCGGTGGGGCTTTCGACCCTCGCTGTAGCTCTTGGCGAAGAGCCCGAGACCATTGAAGCCGTGATCGAACCATTCTTGATTAGAGCCGGTTTATTGCAGCGAACACCCCGCGGCAGAGAGATAACAAGTCACGGTTTAGTGCATTTAGGGATTCAGTAGAGCAAGTTTTACATCTAAGCCCTATAATTTCGGGGTACCAATCGGTTAGGAAAACCTTGGATTTAATACTATTAGCGGTTCTTGCCGCCATGATTCTGTTGCTGGTAAACCAGAACAGAAAGCGCAAGCGTGATGCAGCGAATTTGGTTGAGACCCTTCAGGTTGGGTCAAACGTTATTCTGCATGCGGGCATCAAGGGCACAGTCGTTGCCATTGGCGAAGACGACTTAGAGGTGGAGACCACGCCCGGTACGAAGCTCAGAGTGCTCAAGCAAGCAGTCAGAGCAATCCAAACTTCTGAGGGGAAATAGCTTTGGCTGAGAACACAACTACTCGATCCGCGAGGCGCAAGCTCTCGTGGCTCACAGGCATCGCAGTCTTCTTCGTTGGGCTCATGATTTGGGGCGTGGCCACGGTTCAGCCTGGCGCATCATATGAGCCTCAATTGGGTCTTGACCTTCAGGGCGGAACCCAGATTATTCTTACCCCAACTATTGCCGAAGGTGATCAAGCAAGTTCAGAGCAGCTAACACAAGCTGTGACGATCATCCGACAAAGAATTGACGGATCGGGTGTTGGAGAAGCACAGGTTTCTATCCAAGGAAATCAGAACATCGTTGTTGCAATCCCGGGAACTCCAGACGCAACTACTCTTCAGCTTATAAAGGCAAGCGCATTGCTTGAGTTCAGACCTGTCATCGTGCAGGGTGTTTCTGGACCTGCTGCCGAGGGAGCATTGCTGGTTGACCTAGAAACCCTTAGCAACGAAACCGCAACAGCTCCAGTGAACGCTAGCGACACTGCTTGGATAACCGAGCGACTTCAGGCGCAGTTTGAAAACCTTGACTGTTCATTGCCGTTTAGGGGACCCGGCCAGGTGGACGATCCAACCGTGGGTCTCGTAACTTGCGACGAACTTTCGCTCTATAAATACATTCTTGGGCCCGTAGAAGTCCAGGGAGCTAACATCTCTGACGCCACTGCTGGAACAGTGACCACTCAAACTGGTGCAAGCACCAACACTTGGGCAGTCAACTTGGAATTCGATGGAACCGGCTCCGATGCTTTCGGTTTGGTCACCTCAAGGCTCTTTGGGCTTCAAAGTCCAGCGAACCAATTCGCCATCACACTTGACGGACTGGTTATTACAGCTCCATCGACGAACGCAGTTATCACCAACGGTCAAGCTCAAATAACAGGATCTTTTACTCAAGAATCTGCGACAGTTTTGGCTGATCAGTTGAAGTATGGTGCGCTACCAATTGGCTTTGAAGTACAGTCTCAGGAAAACATCTCCGCAACTCTTGGCTCAGAATCCCTGCGTTCTGGACTGCTAGCTGGCCTAATCGGTCTCATCTTCGTGATCATCTACATGGCGTTCCAGTACCGCGGTCTAGCAACGGTAGTTCTTGGGTCGCTAATTGTGGCCGCGCTATTGGTCTATCTAGCGATTGCATTCCTATCTTGGAGACAGGGCTACAGGTTGTCACTGGCTGGGGTAGCGGGCCTGATCGTTGCCATTGGTATTACGGCTGACTCGTTCATTGTCTACTTCGAAAGAATTAGGGATGAGCTTCGAGAGGGTCGAAATCTAGAGAGCGCCGTGGAGGCCGGTTGGAAGCGAGCAATTCGCACAATCTTGATCTCAGACGCCGTTAGCTTTACCGCAGCGGTTGTTCTTTACTTGCTCACAAGCTCTTCGGTGCGGGGCTTCGCGTTTACCTTGGGTCTAACGACTTTGATTGACCTCTTAGTGGTTACGATGTTCACTCATCCACTTGTCCAGCTTCTGGCCAGAAACAAGTTCTTCGCCTCGGGTCACCGTTTCTCTGGATTCGACCTTTCTGCCAGAGAGGTTTCTTATAAGGGACGCGGCGAGTTCAAGGTGTCCAAGTCACTAGCCGTCGGCAAGGCAGAAAAGTCTTCAAAGGAAGCGCAAAAACGACAGACAATTGCTGAGCGAAAAGCTTTGGCGGGTCAGGGAGATCACGATGAGTAGGGCAAGAGACTTCGGAAACCAGCTTTACTCTGGTGAGCGCAGCTTTAATTTTGTAGCGCGCAGAAAAACCTGGTACATCATCGGTGCCGTGGCCGTTATCTTGGCATTGTTGCTACCCATAGCGCGCGGAGGATTCAACTTTGGTATTGAGTTCCGCGGTGGTTCTGAATTTAGGCTCACAAACACGCAAGAACTTTCACACCAGCTCGCGGTGGACGTTATTTCGGACATTGCACCGGGTTCACAGGTGAATGTGACTGACGTGGGGCTTGCCGACATTCGAATTCAGACCGAACAGCTTGAAGACGTTCAGTCAGAGCGTGCGCGATTGGCCCTTGCTGACGCATACGGACAAGAGGATGCGGCCGTGGCATCCAGCTTCATCGGTCCCAATTGGGGAGCTGACGTTACGAATCAGGCCCTAATGGGTCTGATCGTGTTTCTAATACTGGTTTCCCTATTGATCGCTATTTACTTCAGGAGCTGGAAGATGTCGGTAGCGGCAGTTCTGGCACTGGCCCACGACCTTATTCTTACCGCAGGCATTTATGCAGGTGTTGGTTTTGAGGTGACGCCGGCAGCTGTTATTGGATTCCTTACGATCTTGGCCTATTCGCTGTATGACACCGTTGTGGTGTTCGACAAAGTTAGGGAGAACACACTTGAAGTCGAATACTCAGAAACTCGAACCTTTGGTGAGATGGTCAACCTGGCAGTGAACCAGACCTTGATTCGTTCCATCAACACATCGGTTGTCGCTGTGCTGCCGGTGGCTTCAATCTTGTTCGTTGGTTCGTTGCTGCTTGGAGCAGGAACCCTGAGGGACATTGCCCTGGCGCTGTTTGTTGGAACTATCGTAGGAACGTATTCGTCCATCTTTCTGGCGGCACCGATTTACGCGCACTTACGCGAATCTGAACCGACTTTGAAGAAAGCCGCTGACAAAGTAGTAGCTAGCCGCGCGTAGAATTGAATCCATTCGATAGAGGATGGAAAAATGACAGACGCGAAAAGCAGTTCACTTCGCGCTCGTCTGCCAAAAATTTTTACGAAGTCCTCGACTTCCTACGGTACAGACATGGCTTCTCTGGTTCGTATAGTCAAGACGAATCACCCAAAAGCCGACCTGACAGTGATTGAAAAGGCGTTCCAGTTCGCGGAGAAGTATCACACCGGCCAGCTACGGAAAAGTGGCGAAGAGTACATCACTCACCCTTTGGCTGTGGGGAGAATTCTTGCCGACCTGGGCTCAGGACCCGCAACAATCGCTGCTGCCTTACTCCACGACACCGTAGAGGACACTGATTACTCGATAGAAGCACTCGAGAAGGACTTTGGGAACGAAGTTGCCCTCTTGGTCGATGGCGTCACGAAGCTGGACAAGGTTAAGTTTGGAGACAGCGCACAGTCAGAAACCATGCGCAAGATGGTAGTTGCAATGAGCAAGGACGTTAGAGTCCTCGTCATCAAACTCGCGGATAGGCTTCACAATGCAAGGACCTGGGGATTTGTCAGCCCTGAGTCGGCGAGGAAAAAAGCACAGGAAACACTGGAAATTTATGCGCCACTTGCGCACAGACTAGGAATTTCCACAATGAAAGTCGAGCTGGAGGACATCAGTTTCAGCGTGCTATACCCGAAAGTTTACGAAGAGATCGTCTCGCTGGTTGGCCAGCGGAATCCCCTGAGAGCTGACTACACACAAAACGTAATAGACGAGATTTCTCTCGAGCTTCGAAATGGCAGAGTCAAGTCAAAGATTGACGGACGACCTAAGCAGTACTACTCGATCTACCAGAAGATGGTGCTTCGGGGACGAGAGTTTGACGACATCTACGACCTCGTGGGCGTGAGAGTGATAGTTGCAAGCGTAAAAGACTGCTATGCCGCCTTAGGTGCCATACACGCCCGCTGGTCACCGTTGCCGGGCAGGTTCAAGGACTACATAGCGATGCCGAAGTTCAATCTCTACCAATCGCTGCACACAACTGTAGTGGGGCCAGACGGCAGGGCAGTGGAAATACAGATAAGAACTCTTGAGATGCATCAGCGAGCTGAGTTCGGTGTCGCAGCCCATTGGAAGTACAAGGCGCAGAGTGGAAAGAGCGATAAGGAAGTCGACTTCGCCTGGATGAAGCAACTCTCAGATTGGCAAGAGGAGACTGCAGACCCGGGGGAGTTTCTGGATAATCTGCGTTTCGAAATTGGCGCCAAAGAGCTCTATGTCTTCACTCCAAAGGGCAAGGTTGTTGGACTAACCGCCGGATCGACACCCGTTGACTTTGCCTATGCCGTCCACACGGAAGTTGGTCACAAGACCATTGGGGCCAAGGTAAATAGCCGCCTGGTGCCGCTAGAGAGCAAACTGCAGGCTGGTGATTCGGTAGAAGTTCTAACTTCGCGATCAGAATCCGCCGGGCCTAGCAAGGATTGGTTGAATTTCGTGGCCTCCCCGGGAGCGCGAGCAAAAATCAAACACTGGTTCGCTCAAGAGCGCAAGGAGATCGCAACCGAGGACGGCAAGGAAGCGCTAGCTCGAGGGCTTCGAAGAAAAGGGCTCCCTGTCCAGTCGCTTATGTCTTCAGACTCGCTTACAAAGCTTGCCGAAGAGCATGGCTTGGTGGGAATTCCAGCACTCTTCAACGCAATCGGTCAGGGTCAGCTAACCGTGGGCACTGTCATTGACAGGCTAAAGCAGCTCGAAGGCCTCGCTCCAGAAGCGATCACCGAGGAATTGCCGGTTCAGGTTCCTAAGTCTCTTCGACAAAGAAGAAACGAATCTCAGGGCGTTCTTGTCAAGGGGGACTCCGATGTCATGTCAAAGATGGCTAGATGTTGCACTCCGGTGCCGGGGGACGAAATAACTGGATTCATCACCCGTGGCGAAGGTGTGTCCGTCCACCGCACGGACTGCAAAAATGTTCAATCTCTTACACAAGAGCGACTTGTGGAGGTCTCCTGGGCTGACGAAGCCAGGGGGGTTTTCATGGTTCAGATCCAGATTGAGGCGTTAGATCGCTCAGGACTGCTGAGTGATGTAACTCGAGTGCTGACCGAGAGTCACGTTAACATTTTGAACGCATCGGTTTCAACCGGCAAAGACAGAGTCGCGATTAGCAAGTTTATTTTTGAGATGGCGGACCCGTCGCACTTGGATCACGTTCTAAATCAAGTTCGAAGAGTTGAAGCCGTCTACGACGTTTATCGAGTCAAAAGTAGTTAGGTCTAATCGACCGCTTGAGAAGCAGCCAGCAACCAGGCCTTACGGGCAGTGATTTGCTCTTCGATCTCTATTTTCTTCTCGGGCTTAGCCTGCTCAAGATCCTTTTCAAGACCAGCGATGGCTTCTTCAAGCTGCGATACCAGAGAGTTTGACCGTGCTTTCGCAGCTGGGTCAGATCGTCGCCATGCGTCGGCGGCAGCATCAGCAATCTTCTTCTCTATTTTTCTAATTGGGTCTTCAATTTTTCTTACCTGGTCGCGAGGAATGTGTCCTATTTTTTCCCAACGCGCTTGGATGTTGGCTAACGTTTTCTTGGCTGACTCAATGTCGTCAAGGTTCAGTGCTTCAATCTCCAGGTTGAGGGCAATCTTCTTTTCTAGATTCGCCTTGTGGCTTATTTCAATCTCGGCATCTTCGGCCTTCTTTGCGGCAAAAATGGCGTCGCCAGCCGCGCGAAACTCTTTCCACAGCGACTCTTCAGCTTTGCCGGCTTTACCAGCAAGCTTCCATTGGTTCTGAAGCTTCTTGTATTGATCGGTCGCGCCAGCACCCTTGGTCACGAGAGCCTTGGCACTATCGACAAGCGAAGTTTTCTCAGCCTTTGCTTCCTTGAACGAACCGTCTAAGTTGGAGAAAAATGCACGGCGACCCGCCTCGAATTTAGCTCGGGCCTGCGAAAATCGCTTCCAAATTGGGTCAGTCTTAGCCTTTGGAACCTTCGGGCCTTCCTTCTGAAGTTTTTGCCAGCGCTCAAAAAGCTCTGTCATTTCAACGGCGGACTTTTTCCAGTTGATCCCGCCGAGGTTGGCTACGATTGACTCTGCTCTGGCCGCAATCTCTTCTTTAGCCGCCATTGCACGCTGATTTGCTGCAGCGCGCTCCTCGTTTGCCCTAGCGCTAGTGGCATCAATCAGCCCAGTAACAGCCTCAACCCGATCACGTAAGTTCTGAACGTTTCCGACTGCCTTTGGCTCAACTAGCTCGGCCTTTAGGTGTTCGCGAGTGGTTTTTAGGCTTTTTGCATCCGTGATACCAGCTGCCAGTCGCTGCTCCAGCGTGCGGACCTGGGCTGCAAGGTCATCGAATTTTCGAGTGAAGTAGCTCAGAGCATCTTCTGCTGGCACGTTTGGATATTGACCGACGATGCGCTCTTGCCCACCGTCTATCAAGTAGACGTTATTAGCCTCGTCTACACGACCGAATTCACTGCTTGTCAAGAGTTGCTCCTACTGGTTTTGTCTTACTCTACCGAAACAGAACTTATCAATACTTCATCTAGCGGAGATGCGTCCGAAGAACCGTCAACCGTTCCGGACTCGGCGATCGCCTTGACAGCGTCTAGCCCACCTGTAATCGAACCGAAGATGGTGTATCCACCGACTACGTCTGACGGAATAGTCGAATCTTGGTAAACAATGAAGAACTGAGAGCCCATGGAGCTGTCGTCTCCACCGCGACGAGCCATTGCCAAGACGCCCTCGGTGTAAAGATCGGCTTCAGGCGCATTTTCAATCGGTCCCCAGTTGTAGCCGGGGCCGCCGGTGCCATCGCCGCTTGGGTCGCCGCACTGAAGGACGTAAATACCTGAAGTCACAAGTCGGTGACAGCTGACGCCTTCGTAAAAGCCATTCTTCGATAGTGAAACAAAGTTTGCGACTGCTTGAGGAGCAAGGTCTCCGGAAAGGTCAAACGTGAGCTTTTCGCCATTCAGGTTTAGAGACCCGTTCCACACTCTGCCCTCGGCAAGAGCTAAATCAGGAACACCAGTTGGGTCAGCATCTGTCACATCAGCAGGTGCTTCAACCTGATCGGTAGTCGCGGCAAGATCAGCTTCCTGCCCTCCTGGCCCAAATGAGAAATAGGCGAGCTGGCCTGCGAAGGCCACTGCGACCGCACCGGCAGCAACTGCCAGGAAGACTCGGTTGTCCCTTTTGGACCTAACAGCTCTATTGCTAATTAGGTCTTGCTTTGCTTGGTAATTCTCTAACTTGCTGTTTGATTTCATAACTCACCCTTTTATCGCCTTGGTAATTCTAGGTGTTGCTTAGAGTTGGCGTGTGGTTGAAATCCCTCTTGCTGCCAGACTGAGACCAAATTCGCTAACTGAAGTGATAGGTCAGTCGAGAGCGCTCATCGAAAATGGGCCGCTGGCCAGGCTCATATCTGGCGATCAATCGGGTTCCTGGCCATCCGTAATTCTTTGGGGACCTCCTGGAAGTGGTAAGACCACGATCGCTCGACTTATTGGCAACAATGAAAAAGTGCACTTCATTGAACTCAGCGCAGTCAGTGCTTCGGTTGCGCAGGTCAGAGAGCTAATAGCCAAAGCCAAAGAGCTCAAAAATTTATACGATCGGCCAACCGTGCTGTTCCTTGATGAAGTTCACCGATTCTCCAAGTCTCAGCAGGATTCATTATTGAGTGCTGTGGAATCCGGAATCATTACGCTGATAGCTGCAACAACTGAGAACCCTTCATTTAGCGTTATCAAGCCTTTGATTTCAAGATCTGTGGTGGTGAAACTTGAACGGTTGAATGATGGTGACGTGCTATCCATCTTGAACCGCGCACTGGAGTCAAATAGTGGATTACCAAATGCCACCTTCGAAACCGAAGCGTTGAAATACCTGGCAAAGATTTCTTCAGGAGATGCCAGAAGAGCCCTCACCCTCATGGAGGCAGCAGCCAATAGTTCGAGCAATTCAGTCAGTCTAGAATCCGCCAAGTTGGCAGCACAGTCGACAATTGTCTACGACCAAGCAGGAGATGAGCACTACGACACCATTAGCGCATTCATCAAATCTGTTCGCGGTTCCGATGCAGATAGTGCACTGCACTATTTGGCAAGAATGATTGCAGGCGGTGAGGATCCGAGATTTATCGCGCGCAGACTAATGATCCTTGCAAGCGAGGACGTTGGCTTGGCAGACCCTCACGCACTCGTGCTAGCAGAAGCAACTGCTGGGACGGTTGAACGCATTGGAATGCCTGAGGGCAGAATTCCTCTGGCGCAGCTAACGATCTACTTGGCGCTAGCCCCGAAATCAAACCGTGCCTACCAAGCCATAAACATGGCGATGGCGGCAGTCGAAGCGGCCAACACTAAGCCGGTGCCTGCAGCACTGAGGTCAACCGGAGCCGTGGGCTACAAGTACCCACACGATGACCCCAGAGGAGTTCTGCCACAAACATATCGAGACGGCGATGAGATCTTTTATCACCCTTCCGATCATGGATTTGAGGCTGAATTAGCCAAGCGAGTCGAAATGATTAGAAAAATCCTTGCCAGATAGTGACACTTGAGCGCTAGCTCTGGTAGTATTTCCGGGTTATCTGGATTCAGCGGCTGTAATCTGGACACTAAGAAATATCCAATCTAAAGTTTGATTTGAAAGGTACCTTTTTGTCGAAGGCAACAAGATCCCGCAGCAAGACCCGTCTTTCGCGTGCCCTGGGCATCGCGCTGACGCCTAAAGCTGCAAAGTATATGGAAAAGCGACCTTATGGTCCAGGACAGCACGGTCGCACTAAGCGCAAGACTGACTCTGATTACTCAGTTCGTCTTCGCGAGAAGCAGCGCTTACGTGCTCAATACGGAATTCGCGAGGCTCAGCTTCGCAATACATTCAAGGAAGCTAAGCGCACCGCTGGCCTGACCGGTGAGAACTTGGTTGAGCTGTTGGAGATGCGTCTGGACGCCGTAGTTCTTCGTTCGGGTATGGCCCGCACGATTGCCCAGTCACGCCAGATGGTTGTGCACCGTCACATCCTTGTGGATGGCGAGCGAGTAGACCGTCCGTCCTTCCGCGTGAAGCCAGGACAGATGATTCACGTCCACGACAAGTCAGAGCGAACCGAACCTTTCCAGGTTGCGGCGGCCGGAGGTAACTCCGACGTACTTGCAAAGACACCTGAGTATCTAGCAGTCGATCTCGACAAGCTACAGGTGACGCTATTGCGTCGTCCGAAGCGCGAAGAGGTTCCTGTGACTTGTGAAGTACAGCTTGTAGTTGAGTTCTACGCAGCTAGGTAGCCAAGAACATGACAGGCGGCGAAATTGCGGTGGTCATTCTGGCCGCTAGCGCCGCACTCTTGGTTGTTCTTCTGGGGTTCCCTTTAGTAAAACTAGGCAAGCTTCTGGATAAAACAGCCGCAACTGTCACGACTTTCAATGCTGAATTCGAACCAATACTTGCCGAGGCCAAAATAACTTTGGCAGAGGCCAATAAGCAGCTAAAGCGCGTCGACAACATTTCAAAAGACGTGGAGCAGGTTACAACTAACATCAGCTCACTAGTTGCGGTATTCACTGCTTCGGTCGGGGGCCCATTGACAAAGATTTTTGGCGTCTTTCAAGGCGTGGCTAAAGTGTTCGGCAAACGGAGGTAGTTATGTCAAAATTAAGTTGGTTCATCGCTGGCATTGGAATGGGAGCACTAGCTCTTCAGCAGTTTCGGGATAACCCAAAGGCGCAGGCCGCGGTCGATGAGATGCGAACCGCCGCAAAGGATTTCTCGGATTCGATCGCTGCAGGCTACCAAGAGCGCGAAGCTGAACTGAAAAAATCAGCCAAAACTAAGAAGTAGCGCATGAAGACTGCCGAAATCAGGCGTCGGTGGCTGTCCTACTTTGAGAGTAAAGGACACACGATTGTCCCTAGCGCTCCGCTCATAAGCCAAGACCCAACACTCATGTTTGTTGTTGCCGGAATGGTGCCTTTCATTCCTTTCATGACTGGAGTTATGCCCAGTCCCTATAAGCGGGCAACTTCGGTTCAAAAGTGCGTGAGAACTCTCGACATTGATGAGGTCGGTAAGACAACTCGCCACGGCACCTTTTTCCAGATGAACGGAAACTTTAGTTTCGGCGATTACTTCAAAAAAGACGCCATCACCTATGCCTGGGAACTGCTGACTTCGTCTGTTGAGGCCGGTGGGTACGGATTTCTTCCCGAAAAACTGTGGGTAACGGTTTATGAGGACGACGAAGAGTCCATTCAGCTCTGGTTGGACAACTCAAATGTCCCCATAGAGCGCATTCAAAAGCGGGGCATGGCAGATAACTACTGGTCAACGGGCCAAAGGGGACCGGCAGGGCCGTGCTCCGAGATTTACTTTGATCGAGGGCCCGATTACGGAGTCGAGGGTGG
>TARA_B110000114_G_scaffold19042_1_pt1 | contig 11090 bp, 12 predicted proteins | sample TARA_B110000114 | Tara Oceans TARA_B110000114 (sample SAMEA4397311) | marine metagenome | biome: Polar Biome; feature: [SRF] surface water layer (ENVO:00010504); material: water (ENVO:00002006), including particulate matter (ENVO:01000060) such as... | depth 5 m
TTCATATAAAAAATCATCTTGTAATACCACTCCAAGATGCGCTCTAAAGCTGCTTAAATTTACATTTTCGAGATCAACTCCATCTAATGATACTTTCCCTTTGCTTGGATTTAAAAAGGTGGCAGCGAGTCCAGCAATTGTAGATTTACCCGAACCAGATGAACCCACTAAAGCAGTAACACTTCCTGAAGGTGCTTCAAACGAAATATTATGCAATACCTCTTTACTTTCTTCATATGAAAAAGACACATCATCAAATATAACGTCTCCTTTTATGTTAGCTAATTGAATCGTTCTCGTTTCTGGATTATCCTCTTCAGGCATGTCCATTAATTCCTGAGTTCTATCCAATCCAGCCATGGCTTCCGTCAATTGACTTCCAATATTACTCATCTGTACAATCGGTGCAACCATAAAACCAAGCAGCAAAGTAAACTGGATAAAATCACCTGTAGACATCGTCTTATCCATCATATAATAACCACCAATACCCATGATTCCAGCGGTTGCTAAGCCTATTAGAAATGTTGAGGAACTACTAATTAAAGCAGTTGCAGTCAAACTCTTCTTTACGTTTAAAAACAACTGTTCTACTCCTTTTTCAAACGTTTTGTTTTCTTGTTCTTCTGCATTAAACCCTTTGATAACTCTTACTCCATTTAACGTTTCTGTCAATCTCCCTGTAACTTCAGCATTGATTTTCCCTCTTGCCTTAAAGATTGGGCGAATATACCCAAAAGCTTTCAACATTACGATTCCAAAAATTACCACAGGAACAATCACGACTAAAGTCATCATTGCATTTATTTTAATCAACCAAACAAATGAAATTATTGCAGTTATAGAGCCTCCAATTAATTGCACCAATCCTGTTCCAACTAAATTACGAACACCTTCAACATCAGTCATTACTCTTGAAACTAAGGCTCCAGATTTATTATTGTCAAAAAAATTGATGGGTAATTTTAGTAATTTACGTTGAACTTTTGCTCTTAAAAGAGATATTAAATGTTGTGCTTCTACACTTAATAAACGTGTTAAGAAAAATGATGTTACTGCTTGAATGAATAATGCAGCAACTACCAATCCTAAAAGGATATACAATCCTTTCATATTGCCATTTGGCACAATTTCATCAATTAATTTTTGAATCTGTAATGGCAAGACAAATCCGGCCAAACTTTTTATAATGATTAGGATTAATCCTAAAAAAACTATTTTTCTTCTTGGCCAAATAAACTCTTTAAATGCCCACTTAAATGAAACTTTTTCTCTACTCATAATATTGTATTGGCGATAATCAAGCCAAAATTTATTAATTGACAATTAGGCAGTAAAAAGGAAAACCCTATTTCTTCTTTTTAGTAGTTACTACAAAATCCTTGAGGTAAAAAGGCTCGAAATATGCTACATCCTCAAAGATTTTTTTTTGAAATTTATCAAAAGACAATTGAGCCATTTCGTTTGCAGAAGGTAGTTTATCATCTATAAAAACAGCATTTTTATGAGTGATAATCTCTTTGGTTTTTGGCACACCATCACCAATAAAATATACTTCGTTATTCTTTAAATAATCTGCAAATGAATCTTCATTTAGTATTTGAGCTTCAATCGCTCTTATAAGATTGTTTTTTATATCAAAAACAGCACTATACACTTCCATTCTCCTAGCGTCTAGCATGGGAACTATACATCCGATTTCAACAACTAATTGACAAGAAAGTGATTCTAAAGTGTCAATAGATATCAAAGGTATATTTAAAGCATAGCACAAACCTTTGGCAGATGAAACTCCAATTCTTAAACCCGTAAAAGATCCAGGTCCTTTACTCACTGCAACTGCATCAACATCTTTCATTGATTTCTTTGCGACCTTAAGAACTTCATTTATAAAAACATGTAACTTTTCAGCATGAGAATAATTACCATCATTCAGTTCTTTGATGGCAATTACTTTTCCGCTTTCAGCAAGTGAAACAGAACAATTCTTGGTAGCGGTTTCTATGTTTAGTATTAATGACATTGAACAACAAAGATACGTGCATTTATATAAAAACAAAACATCCAACATATTGAAATATTGGATGTTTTATATATTTATAATATGGTGTTCTTAAATTATTGAGTTATTGAGTTATTGATTTTCCTAAATAAAAATCTAAGACTTTAGTTTTAAAAACAAAATCATATTTAGCGTTTATTAACGACGTTTCTGCATTAAACAATCTAACTCTTCCTTGATCTAAATCAAATGCGTTCATAGCTCCAATATTATAACGTTCTTCTGAGTTGTTAAAAGATAATTGCTGAGCTTCTAAAGAAGTTTTAGCAGCATCATATGTTCTAAATGCAGCTTTTGCATCAGTAAATGCACGTTGGATAGTTGCTTCAAGGTTTAACTTTGCACGTTCTAAATCTAAATGTGAATTCTTCTCTTGAATTTTAGCTTTAGCAACATTGGTTTTATTTTGAAATCTAGAAAAAATTGGAATGCTTGCATTCAATGAAAAATTATGCCCCTTATTTCCATCTATTTCGCTAAAAAAATTTTGTTTTGATGCATCTTGAGTAGCCTCACTCCATACAGAACCTAATCTATAACCTAAAGAAACTGTTGGCATAAAACCACTTTTAGAAACTTCAGTACTCAATTCTGCATTTTCAATATTTTTTTCAGCTCTTTTAATTTCGCTTCTATTATTATAAGCATAATCCAAAATTGGTTTAATATCATCATACAATAATGCTTCAGCAGGAACATTAACATTTATTGGCTGAATATCAAACCCTTCAAATTGGACTTGAAGAAATTGAGATAAAGTTAATTTAGCCAAATTCAAATTGTTTTCAGCAACAGTTACTTTTTGCAAATCATTACTCAAAGTGGCCAATACATCATTTATGTTTGCTTGAGGTTGTATACCAGCATCAACCAATTCTTTAACTTGATTTAGTTGCTTGTTGGTAAAATCATATTGTTTTTTTGATGCTATTAAATTCTCTTTATTAAAGAGTATATTTAAATAAGCATTAACAACATTTAATGAAATGTCATCTTTTATAATAGCAAGATCTAACTCGCTCAATTCTAAACCAAGTATCGATTGTTTGCGTAAATTTTTATTTCTAAATCCATTAAAAATAGTCTGATTAACATTAACAGTATAACTAAATGAATGCGTGGTTTGATTGCTTATTCTTTGGTTGGATACTTGATCAAAACCAGAACCTATACCAAGTCCTTGTCCTAAATTAGCACTTGCACTTGGTAGAAAAGCCCCCTTAGCAGCTTTAATATTTTCTTCATTTATTAATAATGAATTCTCACCTTGTTTAACAGTTATGTTATTTTCTATTGCGTGGTTTACACATTCTTGAAGTGTCCATTGTTTAGTTTGAGCGTTAATAGATATACTAACTAACAGTACTAAAACTAGTAGAAATTTTGTTTTCATAAATATTTTTTGATTTTTTTATTCGATTTTCTATTGATAAGACGAGTAAAATTACAATTTGTTACAAAAACACTTTCTTATTAAAATGTTAATTTTTATTTCTCATTTTAAATCTATAGATTACGTACAAAGCACCAGCAACTAAAATATAAGGAAAAGCCATTAAAAACAGTATTCCGGCATTCAAACCCTCGGCTATATCTACATTTCCGTTTTCAGCAACGGCCTTACACATAGCGCATTGAGCATTTGATGGGTTGCTCATCAATAAAAAAAATAAAAGGGCCGATAATTTTTTCATCTAGTAGTATGGAGAAATCATTAAATAAACTATAACACCTGTAACTGCAACATATAACCATAATGGGAAAGTTATTTTTGCAATTTTTTTATGCGCTTCAAATTTTCCTAATTTTGCTCGAACATAAGTAATTAAAACAAATGGAATAACTGCGATAGATAAAGTAATATGACTTACTAAAATAATGAAGTAAATTGTTTTTTCCATTCCTTCACCACCAAATTCTGTAGAGTCGGAAGTCATATGATACAACACATACATCAGTAAAAAAAGGACTGATAATAATATTGCGAACTTATTTAGTTTTTCATGTAACTGTCTGTTTCCATTTTTTATAGCAATGACCGCTAAAACTAATACGACAGCAGTCAACGCATTTGTTGAGGCGTAAATTGGAGGTAAAAAAACTGGTAATTCAAAATCAACTTTTACTCTAAAAAGTGATGCAATTGCCAATGGCAGAACAATTGATAAAGCAATAATTATGCGATTATACCTTTTTTCTCGTGCTGTTTTCATTCTTTTAAGAGTAATTTAATATCTTGTTTTAATTCATTAATTTGATCGCCAAATTCATTTTCTTTTAGCGCTCTATAATACATAATTGGATTTCCATTCTCGTCATATCTAGATCGAATATACCCCTCTTTATCTATCAATGCAAATAATCCAGAATGTTCAAATCCACCTACATCTTCTGAGCCAACTCCAGCATATAACTTAAAACCTTGTTTTGCTAACTCATAGACTTCTTCTTGAGGTTTCCCAGATAACAGATGCCAATTTGGACTTGATATTTTATACTCTTCAGCATACGTGCTTAAAACTTCAGAAGTGTCAAATGTTGGATTAATTGAAAAAGAGGCAATTCCAAAATTTGGGTTGCCAAAAAATTCGTTTTGAAGCTCTACCATTTTAGTATTCATCATAGGACAAATAGTAGGACACGTAGTAAAAAAAAATTCAGCTATATAAACCTTTGATTTGAAAGATTCATTGGTAATAACTTCTCCCTTTTGATTTATAAATTGAAAATTAGGGACTTTATTAAATGTATGTAAGTTAGGTTTAGAAAAGTATGAGACTACTTTTGGAACTGTATAAATTCCAAAAAGTAAAATAATAAAAGAGACTCCTATATATGATTTATTTTTCATAATTGATTAAACCTTTCTTTTGCGTCGTTGCTCTTTCTGCATTGATTTTTTTAGTTGATAATATATAATTCCAATATCATCTTTCATTTTATTTCTTAAGTCAGCAACAGAATTCATATCATAACCATACAGTTTTCCATCTTTCATATCATCATCATCTTTTCTACCTCTTAACCTTAACTTTCTATCTACTATAAAAGTATAGTTTGAAGCAAAATTATCATTTAAAGTAAAAGGTGTATCAAGACTATTGAAAATTGAAACTATTTCTTCTTTTGAAGCAAACACAAACTTCCATTTACTAGCGTCTGTATAGGTTCCCAAGCGTTTTTTTAATTCTACAACTTCATCCTCTTTACCTTTGGGAAGAATAATAACCATTTGAAAATACAAACTCTTATTGTAACTTTTATAAATAACCTCGTTTAGATTGAATAAAGCAGTTTTTGATTCATTTAAGTTTTCACCTAAAAAAGCAACAACAGAGAAATGATCTTTAAAGGTTTCTTCCCCTTTTATATTCTCAACAGTGTCAGTAAGAATGGGCAAGTTAGCGTAGTGGTAAATTCCTTTTGACAAGAAAATATAGAATAGTAGCGGTACTATAAAAAGTGTAAAAAGGACTAAAAATTTTTTCTTTTGCATTTATCTAAATCAAAAAAAAGGCGAGAAAACCCACCTTGTCTTTTATAGTTATTAATTTTAATATTCCCATTTCACATAAGGTGATAATACACTGTATAGATAATCACCTTCTATCAACAATATTAATGTTAGATAACAAATTAAAAATATCGTTGTCCAAACTATAGCTCTTCTAAACCATTTTTTCTCACCATCCATGTGCATAAATGCCCAAGTAATTCCATAGGCTTTTACTAGTGTTAATATTAAGAATATCCAATTTAAAGGACTTGTTCCTAAGAAACTTGTTAAGTGTAATGATTCTGGCTTTGCAATTCCTAAAGCAACTTCTACAATTGTAATTATCGAAAGAAATCCAAAAACCCACCAAATTTTGCTAACATTGTTTTTTGGTTTTACCAAACCAAATAATAAAGTTGATGTATGTCCGTCTTGTGCCATTATAATTTTTTTATTTTTTTAATTATACTAAGTAGAAGAATGTGAATACAAATACCCAAACTAAATCGACAAAGTGCCAATATAGACCTACTTTTTCTACCATTTCATAATTTTTTCTTTTCTCATATGTTCCAATGATCACGTTAAAGAAAATAATGATATTAAATATGATTCCCGAGAATACATGGAAACCGTGAAAACCAGTAATAAAGAAAAAGAAATCTGCAAATAAGGTGCTACCATATTCATTTACCTTTAAATTAGCCCCTTTGACAACTGCTTTTCCTTCAGCTAAATAATTCATTGCTTGTGCTCTAGAAAGTATCTCTTTACTTTTAGTAGCGACATCAATCTTTTCAGTTCTGATTGTTAATTCTGGATGCTTTTTAAATCCTTCAGTAACTTCGGCCATTGTATAAACTGGTAATGCTGCCTCAGCAGTAAACCAAAGTCCATTTTTACGCCCATGTTGTTCTCTTTCACTATATTGTGAGGTGACAAAACTATCTAAGGTAACTTGATGCCCTGTACCGTCTACAAATTGAATAATTTTTCCATCATTCATTTGAACTGCTCCATAAGAACCTTGAATAAACGTTTTCCACTCCCAAGCTTGTGAGCCTACGAATATTGCACCTCCAATAATAGTTGCAAACATATACCATGCAACTTTGTTTTTCTTCAATTGATGACCTGCATCAACTGCAAGCACCATAGTAACTGAAGAAAAAATAAGCACAAAAGTCATAAATGCGACATAGTACATTGGGAAATTCCCATGAACAAATGGTATGTGTGTAAACACCTCATCTGCGATAGGCCAAGTTTCAATGAACTTAAATCTCATTGCTCCATAAGCAATAATAAAACCTGAAAAAGTAAGTGCATCAGACATAATGAAAAACCACATCATCATTTTACCATAACTAGCACCCAAAGGTTTCTTTTCGGTCTTATCGTCATCCCAAGAATGGTGTTCTTTAGTAGCAATAGTTGCTTCCATAAAAAAAAGTATAAAATTTTAGTTTTTTAACTCGTCAAATTTACAAAATATTATCATCTAATAAAATAGAAAAATAAAAAGAGTAAAATCCACAATATATCTACAAAATGCCAGAAGATTGCACCTAGTTCTAAACCAAGTGTTTCCGTAGCATTATAGCGTTTTTTAAAATGATTATAAATAACGGTAAGCAGCACAATGAAGCCTGCAAAAACGTGTAATAAATGCGCAAACGAAATCACAGTTAATAATGACGACGAAACAAGACTCCCTTTTCCAACAAAATAAAGTCCTGCTGCTTTTAATTGATAAAAACCTTGAATTTGAAAATACACAAATCCTATTCCAAGTAATAAAGTAAGAATCAGAAATATTGTTACCTGCTCTCTTTTGCCTTTTCTAACGCGGTTTAATGCCAAGAAAAAGGTAATACTACTCAATAAAATTAATAAAGTGCTTGTGTATAATGCTGGAGGCAAATCAAACGAAACCCAATCATCTCTTTTACTACTTACAATATATGCACTTACCAAACCAATAAACATCATTGTCATGCTTATCATAGAAACCCATAACATTGGTTTTGCTGATTTTTGTTTCGCAATTTTCTTTTCTTGTTCTAAATTCTGATTTGTCATTAGTGTAAAAATTTATCTACTACGTAGATTATTTGAATTAACGTGATATACAAAACACTCGAAAGCATTAATTGTCTTGCTATTTTATCTGTTTGATGTTTATAAAGTTGAATTGCATAATACAACATCAATACACCAAATAAAAATATAATAATTGCTGTAATTGGATAAATCCAAAAATCGCCTGTTTGTCTCAAGACAGGAATTATTGAGACAATAATCATGATAATTGTATATAGTATAATTTGTTTTATTGCTCCTCTATCTTTTTTTCCCATTGGCAACATATTGAATCCTGCCTTTTTATATTCATCGAATTGCAACCAACCAATAGCCCAAAAATGTGGAAACTGCCAAAAAAATTGAATTAAAAATAGTGTTCCCGGTTCAATAGAAAAATCATTTGTTGCAGCAACCCATCCTAACATAAATGGGATAGCTCCTGGAATAGCCCCAACAAAAACTGTTAGAGGCGTTACTGCTTTTAAAGGTGTATAGGCACAAGTGTATAAAAAAATTGAAATAGAACCAAACAATGCACATTTAGGATTGATATAATATAACATCCCTATTCCTAAAACAGTAAACGTAACTGCAATAAACATAGCCATGTTTACAGACATCCTTTCTGTTGGTAAGGGCCTATTCATTGTGCGTTTCATCAACGCATCAGTATCTTTTTCTATTATTTGATTGAAAGCATTAGAAGCACCAACCATAAAGTACCCACCAATAGTAAGGATTACTAAAATTTTAAAATCTATAGTTTCTACAGCTAATAAATAACCTGCAATTGAAGAAAACACAACACTTAATGACAATCCAACTTTAGTAAGTTGCTTAAAATCACTGAGTGCACTAGAAAATGTCGTTTTATTGGGATTCGTATTCAAAGGATAAAATCTTTTACTTTTTAACGGTGCAAAGATATTTTATTCTTGTCAAATAACCATCTAAAATAAAGTCTTTATGCTATAAAAAATAATTTTTCAAAAAAAGCTTTGGAGTTTATAGAATTGTTTTAAATTTGCCACCCATTTAAATGCTAAATGGACGTTCATTAAAATATGACTGCGAAAGTAGCTCAGGGGTAGAGCATCACCTTGCCAAGGTGGGGGTCGCGGGTTCAAATCCCGTCTTTCGCTCTAAACCTGTAAAATAAAATACCCAGTAAAGTAATGTATACTTTACAAATGCTCAAGTGGTGGAATTGGTAGACACGCCGGACTTAAAATCCTGTGCTCTTTGGGGCGTGCGGGTTCAAGTCCCGCCTTGAGTACCAAACCTTCTTAATCTAACGATTTTGAAGGTTTTTTGGTTTTAGAAACTCTTCTAAATCGACTGCTATATGATTTTAAGTATTAGAAAAGATTAAAATCATATCAAACAAATTGGTATGCAACTCAATATTTAACCAAGTGACATTTGTTTTTTTAAACTTTGCAGAAAGTGATTATAGTAAAAAAATAGAATCGCTTTCATAAAAGACAGCTTATGTAAGCGTATAAAACATTCCTTCTAATTACTGTAGAAATTAATGAAGGCTCCATCAATTTTGGGATTAAAGATGCATTCTAGCACTCTATAAGAGACCGCCCTTTCTCTATCTCCCAATATAATTCTTCCTAGAAACAATAGAAAAAAAGTGTCGAAATATCAGTACTCTGTTAAGAGAGAGTGTGTGTAGAGTTAGAAAAACGATAGACTAAATAAATGATTTAAAGCCTATATTTCATATATTAGCTTTGAAAAAAATTAAATTCTATTAAGCTATGATCCCAAAAATAATTCACTTTTGTTGGTTAAGTAATGATGAATATCCAGAGCTAATAAAGAAATGTATGGCTACTTGGAAAACTAAATTGCCTGATTATGAATTTGTATTATGGGATGCTAAAAAGTTTGACTTAGAAAGTACACTTTGGACAAAGCAAGCATTTGAAACAAAAAAATATGCCTTTGCTTCAGATTATATTCGCCTATATGCAGTCTATACCTATGGTGGTATATATTTAGATACAGATGCTGAAGTTGTAAAAAGTTTTGATGACCTACTTGACCTCCCATACTTTATAGGACAAGAACATATTGGGAATATTGAAGCTGCAGTTTTTGGAGCTGAAAAAGGAACAGATTGGTTAGCCGATTGTTTAAAGTATTATGACAATCGTCCTTTTATTAAAGAAGATGGAAAATTAGATCTTATTATTTTACCCAAAATAATGAAAGCTCAAATTGAGCCTAAAAGAGGAGTGGTAGCAATGAGCCAAAATGAGATTGATAAAATTCATCAATTAATTAAAGATGACACAAAATTATTCTTATATAATTATAAATATTTTAGTGCCAATAATTTTGAAACACATGAAATTTTAAAGAATAAAGACACCTATGCAATTCATCATTTTAACAATGCTTGGATTCCATTGAAACTTAGAATCAAACTTAATTTAAAACGAAAATTTCAAAAATTTTTCGGAACGAAATTGACCGATACACTTATTGGGTATTCAGGTTTTAGAAAAGTTAAGCATATTTTTAAAAGCAATGATTGATATTTAAGCCAAAAGCAGTCAATTGTAAACAAACCTACTTAAAACGGCAAACACTATAATTATAATTAGAAAAGTTAGAATTTTTTTGAGTAGTTATTTGAAACGTTAAGAACCAAACTACAATAAGAAATTAATATTGAATTTGAAACTTTTAGTTGTTCTTCAGATACTTTGCCTTTGTAAAGAGTTTTGATTACACCTTGATTTATATCCGTAATCATCTGACTTTGAAGATTAGAATTTAAGTCTGGTGTGTATGGAAACAATCTAACATCTAACTGTCTTTTGTATTCAATAAACGCCAATCTTGTTTGAATCTTACAAGTGTTATGTATGTATGTTATATTCATGTAAGTACGATAAATTCATATAGTGTCATTAAAAGTATTCTATTTCTCTTTCTACTATCTCTAATGGAATATCATTTATAAATTCAATACATTTAATCCAATTATTTTTTTCATCGTAGGTATATTCATAATTGTATTTAAAACTCAAACTTCCATCTGAATCATAAATAATATTACTTTCAATTAGATTGCCATTGTCATCGTCTTTATAAGTCCATTTATTAAAAAAACTCCCATCTGAATCATAACCAATCCTTTCAATTTGATTGCCTTTGTCATCGTGTTTATAAGTGTATTTAAGACTCAAACTTCCATTTGAATCATAACAATTACCTTCAATTTGATTGCCTTTGTCATCGTGTTTATAAGTCCATTTATTACTCAAACTTCCATCTGAATCATAACCATTCCTTTCAATTTTATTGCCTTTGTTATCGTGTTTATAAGTCCATTTAAAACACAAACTTCCATCTGAATCATAAATAATATTCCTTTCAGTTTGATTGCCTTTGTCATCGTGTTTATAAGTCCATTTAAAACTCAAA
>TARA_B110000114_G_scaffold149_1_pt1 | contig 11063 bp, 10 predicted proteins | sample TARA_B110000114 | Tara Oceans TARA_B110000114 (sample SAMEA4397311) | marine metagenome | biome: Polar Biome; feature: [SRF] surface water layer (ENVO:00010504); material: water (ENVO:00002006), including particulate matter (ENVO:01000060) such as... | depth 5 m
GAGGTTCATGCTTCATGTTAAAAAAATAAATTTCTCAACACTGAATGTAAATGGGCCAAAAAAAAGCTGCGCGGTCCCATAGGACCGCGCAGCTTTAATATCTGATGTGAAAAAATGTTACTTGTTACTCATGTATTCAGCTACACCTTCATGACTTTCCTTCATGCCATCTTGGCCTGGAGTCCAGTTTGCAGGACAAACTTCACCTTTTTCTTCGAAATATTGCAGTGCATCAACCATGCGCATTGCTTCATCTACAGATCTTCCTAATGGAAAGAAGTTCACCAGTTGGTGCATAACAGTACCTTCTTTGTCGATCAAGAATAATCCGCGGTAGGCAATCATCTCACCAGTGGCTTGAAGATTTCCATCATCATCATAAGACCACTCTCCATTTAAAACATCGTAATTGTGTGAGATCGTTTTATTGGTATCAGCAACAATAGGATAAGTAACACCTTGGATTCCACCTTGGTCCTTATTCATTTGTAACCATCCCCAGTGACTTTGCTCTGTATCAGTTGATACGGCAATGAGTTCAACACCTTTAGAACTAAACTCTTCTTTACGCGCTTGGAAAGCATGCAATTCTGTAGGACAAACGAAAGTGAAATCTTTCGGATAGAATAATAAAACTACGTATTTACCCGCGTAATCTGATAGTGTGAAGTTTTCAACGATTTCTTCGCCATTGATTACTGCAGATGCAGTAAAGTCAGGGGCTTTTTTTCCAACTAGTACAGCCATTTTGTTTTTTCTTTTAATTGTAAGGTAAAAGTACAATAGACAAAGTCCTGTTGGCGAATAAAGTTGTTAGGTTTTATCTATGAATAATCCGATAAAATTGATCAGAGAACAAACGCACTGAGAACAATACCTAAAGCAACGAATATCAACTTTATTGCATTGAACTGGTGATTAGCGGAACTTTCAAATAGTATGGTAGTACTCACATGTAATAATAAACCTGTGGCAACGGCGAGAATAGGTATAGTTAAGGCACTTGAAGTATTCGTCTGTTCCGCAAAAAATGCGCCTAAAGGTGTACTTATAGCGAACAGTACTAGGCTACTAATAATCATTAGGTTTGATAGTTTCGCACTCCTAAGTGCTGATGCAACAAGCAGTGCTATGGGTATTTTATGGAATGCGAGGGACCAAAGAAAACCTTGTTGAAACTCACTTTGATGACTGTGTAAGTGTTCGCTTTCGCCTCCTAGGGGCATTCCTTCAATAAATGAATGAATGAATAAACCAAGTAGTGGGAGTAAAGGCAGTTTGTTGATGTGGGAATGAAAGTGACCATGTTCCAATCCTTTACTAATAAAATCCAATAAAATTTGAATCCCAAAACCCAACAATATCCACCAACTTGCTGTCGTGCCTGATTGGAAGACCTCAGGCATCATATGGGTTATAATTGTTCCGAAAAGGAATGCACCTGAAAATGCCAATAATATTTTAAAGGCCTTGCCATTTGTTTTTATTATCCAAGAGGCTGCACCTCCTAATGCAACGCTACCTATTAGTACGAGCCAAATAATCATATGTCCATGGGTTTTTTTGCAATAATGATCATTCTATCACTGCTTTGCGGCTCGTACTCACTTAAATTATAGTCCCCCTTGATCCCTGTAACTTCTAATCCAGCGTTATGCATAAAGTCGGTTAGTTCTGACGCGGAAAAAGCTTTTACACGCTCTTCAAAATGGAAGATTTCGCAATCCTTTGTAATACGAATACGTTTTACAACCGTATCCTGTTCTAGCTTTCGTGTAATCGAATAATGTGCAAGTTCAGTTTTTACGCTATTTTCTGCAACCAGATTCAATGCTATTTTGGCACTATTCATATAGTCTAATACTAGTTTGCCGCCTGGGCGAAGGGAATTCGACATATGTCTTATGGCAGATTGATGCATATCGTCATTCTCGAAATATCCAAAACTCGTAAAAAGATTGAAGACCCAGTCACAATAATCAACAGAGAGCGGCTCTAGCATATTTCCTTGCTCAAAGCTTAAATCCTTATGCTCAAACCTTCTAGCGTATTGTATACTCTCTTCGCTAAGATCAATTCCGATCGTTTTAAGACCCTGCTCAGAAAGTACTTTAGCATGTCTTCCTTTTCCACATGCAATGTCGAGTGCAGTTTGGCCAGGTATGACGTTCAAGTTGGTACATAGCTCTTCTATAAATCCACGTGCCTCGTATTGATCCCGATGCTTGTATAAATCGTGATAGAATTCCGTATTAAACCATGTGGCGTACCAGGGGTCAATCATTTTATAAAAGCTGTATTAGGTAGGGTTGAAACATTTTGATGATTGCGATTAAAATTACACCAATCAAAACTTTCCGTGTGATTGCATTTGCTTTTGGATGTTGAATAATCTTTTTGGTGCCAACCCATGCTCCTAGACTGGTCCCCAAGGCAAGCGAAAGTCCATAAGTCCATGCTATGGAACCACTCCATGCGAAAATAATAAAAGCTGGAATAGTCATGATGAAGGCGGTAAAAAGTTTCATGATGTTACCATCTCTCAATGCGTACTTAGCCATTAAAACGGCTAAGGATAAAAAGAATATACCAAACCCCATTTGAATAAACCCTCCATATAGACCTAAGCCTAAAAAGGTAAACCAGGTTTTTATATTTTTCCTGTTCTTAGAACCGTCTGTCTGAATCAGCCACTTTTTCGGATTAAAGAGTATGGTGATAAGTAGAAAGATCATGATGATGCCAATACTGATACGCATGAGATCTTCCGGTATGTCTACGGCGAGCCATGCACCAGTTGCAGATCCTATAATTATTGGGGGGATGATAAAGTAACTTTCCCTAAATAGGTATTTGACTCTTTTTGATTTTGGAAGGGAAGCCATGGCGCTCGACGTCTGGAAAATAGCTCCAACTCGATTCGTCGCATTAGCGGTGTTAGGGTCTAGTCCTACCCACATCAGTAGGGGTAAAGTAATGGCTGAGCCATTTCCTGCAACAGTATTAATTACTCCAGCAGCAAAGCCCCCAATGACTAATACAATTAATTGCGGCCATTCAATCATGGCGCTAAAGTTAGCGTACATTTGCACTATAAACAGCGAAAGGGTGCCAGAAAACAAAGATTATCGCCTCGTAATAAAAACGCTCTTCGGGCTTGAGGATGTCCTCAGCAAAGAGTTACTCTCCTTAGGCGGAAGAGAGATTAAAATATTAAATAGAGCAGTTTCTTGTGTAGGGGACCTTGGGTTCGTTTATAAGATCAATATCGGTCTAAGGACTGGATTGCGCGTTCTACTGCCATTAGCGGAGTTCAAGATGGACTCTGTGGATGAATACTACGATAAATTAGTAGATATACCTTGGGAGGAACATTTTGGTTTAGATAAGACCTTTGCCGTTGATGTGGTTGGAACGAATGAATTGCTTAACCACAGTAGTTTTGCCGGTTTAAAGGCCAAAGACGCCATTGTAGATCGGTTTAGAGCCCAGACAGGTGATCGGCCATCTGTAGGAAGAGTTGGACCAGATGTTCCTGTGCACATTCATATTTATTATGATACCATACGAGTATACTTAGACTCTTCAGGGGAATCCTTACACAAACGTGGTTACAGATTAGCTGCAGCTCATGCTCCAATAAATGAGGTTCTGGCTGCAGGAATTATTCTACATAGTAAGTGGAATGGCGGTATGCCTGTATTGGATCCAATGTGTGGTTCAGGAACTTTTCTTGTTGAGGCAGCCTTAATAGCACACAATATGCCTGCCAACGTTTATCGCGATTCATTTGGCTTTACCAATTGGCTGGACTTTGATGCGGCGCTTTACGAGACCATTAAAAATGGTATGCTAAAACGTGCAAAAGAGTATGATGGAAAAATCTTCGGTAGAGATCTCGATACGTTCGCTCTTGACGCTGCCGCGGATAATATCGAACGTTCTCTTTTTGATGATGTTATTAGATTGAAGCGAGCGGATTTTTTCACAACGGAAGCGCCGGCAAGCAAGGGCTTAATGTTGGTTAACCCGCCCTACAATGTTAGAATTGCAGCCGATACTCACGCGTTTTATAAGCAAATGGGCGATACTTTAAAACAACATTATGCGGGTTGGGAAGTATTTTGGATTACGTCCGACCTCGAGGCAATCAAAAGTATTGGATTGCGTCCATCTAATAAATGGAGTTTATACAATGGTGAACTAGAATGTAAATTACTAAGGTTCAGCATGTACGAAGGAACAAAAAAAGTTCATAAATTGAATTCTTAAAGCCTTACTTATGCGCACATTTTTAGTAGCTATTTCGTTTTTGTTATGTTCTTCGTTGTTTGCTCAAAATTACAGTAGCAACTACCGCAGGGTAAGCCGTGAGGTTGAAAAAGTAATGTCCGTCTCTTCTGACATCATGGATGGTGTCATGACCTACGAGAAGAAGAAAAAAGTGAATGCGTTAGTCGCGATACAATTTGATATCTGGAGAAAAAGTAAACGATCCTTTGCGAGACTCGATGAGGAATCTGAAGCACAATTAATCGCTTTGACTACTGAAAATATTCAGTCTATTGTGGAAATCAACAACGGAGATCTGCAAGCTTGGCTTGAGGATGATATACGGTCTGATTACGGACATACTTATGTTGCTACCTTAGGTCAACTCTACAGTGAGATTCTTAATGAATTAGAACTATACGCAACTCAAAATGAGGTGAACGTAAGGGCTTCAGATGTTGTAGAAAGATTTGAGGCTCAATTGGATCTATTAGCCTACACGAAAGAGTTGAAAAAGGGAGCGTCTTCAGTCGATAGCTTGATTGTAGTCTTGAAAAACGAAATTGGTCGCACGAATCTTTCCGTGATGTACAAGACTCAAAAAGAAATTGTAAAAGCCTTAAGTAAACACATACGTGGTCACGGAGAAGAGCTCTTTTATAATGGTCAAACAGATTTACACGAGGCGTATCAGAAGTATTACTTCGGGCTATTAGAATTGGCATCGGCTGATCTTTTAGCAGACCTGACTAAAATGAAATACGACTTGGTGGAGTTTAATAGTATCGCTAATTCCACAGAGTCAAGTACAAGAAGAACCCTGAGTTTCTTTGATAATGAGAAGAAATTACTCGCTAAAAAAGAGGCTCGCTTCGTAAATAGAAACCTCCCTAAGGCGCCTAAAAAATAGATGTTCGTTGCTGAAGTCATTCTTCCGTTACCATTAGATAAACTCTTCCATTATGCTATTCCAACGGAGTTGAATGAGAAGGTATCCTCTGGAATGAGGGTTCTTGTACAATTTGGTAAACGCAAAGAATATTCAGCATTGGTGGTAAGGGTTCTAGAGGCTCCGGATGACACTATTTTGAAGTTTATCATTAATGTTCTAGATGAACAACCCGTGGTCCTGGAAGAACAACTCCTGCAGTGGTCCTGGATGTCAAGTTATTATATGTCTCCCGTAGGGGATGTAATGAATGCAGCTCTACCTCCAGGGTTGAAGTTGTCTTCCCAAAGTATTCTAGTATTAGATCCGGAGGTGTTACCTGATGAGAGACTAATGACTGATCATCTGTTTCGATTATATGGTGCTCTAGAATCTAATGAGAAACTCACATTAGAGCAGGTCAGGGATATTTGCGAGACTAAAAACCCCATGCCACTAGTACAAAAAGCGCTAGAGCAGGGTTGGGCAATACTTGAAGAGGAGCTTAAAAAAGTCGCTAAAGCCAAGCGTAGGAAGTTGATTCGTATCCACTCTGACTACATAAAGGACTTGGACGTCGCATTCGCAAAAACCAGTAGATCGGAGCTTCAAACAACAGCACTATTAAGCTTAGTGGCAGCTTGTGGTGGCGACAATGTTTTTCAGGACAAAAGAGCCTTACAGGTAAAACAGAATATTGGAAGTGCTTACTTTTTAGCTTTGGCGAAAAAAGGGATTACCGAGGAAATCGAAGAGATAGATGGAACTACAGCTGCTTCATTTCCTGATACAGAAATACAATTAAACGCTGCTCAAATTCAAGCATTAGAGGAGGTGAAAGAGGGTTTTGAAGCTTCCAAGCCTGTAGTTTTGCATGGTGTAACGGCTTCAGGTAAGACTGAGATTTATATAGAACTAATAAAGGATGCGTTTAAAAATAATAAGCGCGTTTTATATTTATTGCCGGAGATAGCGTTGACTACCCAACTTATTTCTCGTTTAAGAATTCACTTTACCGTAGCGGTCAGTCATTCTAGGTTTACGCCGGCAGAGCGTCTGGCAGCCTGGCGAGAGTCTCTTACTAGAGATGAGCCGTTGTTGGTCATAGGAGCAAGGTCTGCCTTATTTATGCCACTGCCTGATTTAGGATTGATCATCGTTGACGAGGAGCATGAAAGTAGTTTTAAGCAATATGAACCTTCACCAAGGTATCATGCCAGAGATACGGCGGTTTGGATGGCAAATCAACACAAGTGCCAAATTGTACTAGGATCAGCGACCCCAAGTCTCGATAGTATGTATAATGCCCTACAAGGACGTTATCACTTGGTACAGCTGTTCAAACGTTTTTATACTGCTCCTTTACCAGAATTAGAGGTAGTTGACATGCTTGGGGCTAAACAACGTAAAGAAGTCAAGGGAAACTTCTCCATAGAGCTTGTGGATGCCATGCGAGAAGCGTTAGGTAAGAATGAGATTGTCATTTTATTTCAAAACAGACGTGGTTTTAGCACCTTTCAGCAATGTCAAACCTGCAGCCATGTGGAAGGTTGTACAAGATGTGATGTGTCATTAACCTATCACAAGGGCCCGCAACAATTAAAATGTCATTATTGTGGATATCAAATACCTCCAGTGATGAAATGTAGTTCATGTGGTGGTGAGAGTGTATTACACAAAGGGTTTGGAACAGAACAAATAGCGGAAGAAGCCATGGAGCTTTTTCCCAAAGCTTCAGTGAAACGGATGGACTTAGATACGACCAGGGGAAAGCATGCGTTTGGTGATTTAATTCGTTCTGTAGAAAATGGTGAAGTCGATATTCTAGTAGGTACCCAGATGGTTACAAAAGGTTTAGACTTTGACAGGGTTGGTTTGGTTGGTATTATGAGTGCAGACAATTTATTAAGCTATCCCGATTTTCGAGCAAATGAACGTGCATTTCAGGTTATAGAGCAGGTGAGTGGGAGAACAGGAAGAAGAACCTCCAAGGGTAAGGTTGTCATTCAGGCCATGAAGCCGAAGCACTCCATTATTCAAATGGCGATGAATCATGACTTTAATGGAATGATGGAAAAAGAATTAGCTGTGCGAAGGGAATTCGGATATCCGCCGTTTCTTAGGTTGATTACAATTACTCTAAAACACAGAGATCAAAACTTATTACAACGTGCCTCGAAGGATTTCGCTCGTTCGTTACATAGTAAAATAGGTGACCGTTTTTTAGGCCCTGAATTCGCACCTATTGCAAGGTTAAAAAACTTGTACCAGATGCAAATTATAGTGAAAGTAGATAAAGGTACCGTGGGTACTAAAGTGCGGGAGCGAATTATGAAATGTTACCAGCAAACGTTGCTGAGTCCAGATTATAATAGGGTGAGAGTCCAGTTCGATGTGGATCCTAATTCCTAGCACCTCATGATCCTAGTAGACATTAAATAAAGGGGTCGAAGGTACTCGGAGCTTTTGCTATGATGTTGACTAGCTCTTTTGAGGTGGGGTGTTCGAAGGTCAAATTTCTAGAATGAAGGCATATACTTTTATCTCTTTCTCCTCGTCGAGCGCCGTATTTCACATCGCCTTTAACTGGATGTCCAATTGCACTGAATTGTGCTCTGATCTGGTGATGCCTTCCCGTATGCAGGTCAATTTCCACAAGCGAATATCGATCACCTGTGTTCAGCACTTTAAAAGTTAATAGGGCTTCTTTAGCTTCCGTTTCCGGTCTTTTAAACACGGTGGATTTATTTGTTTTACTATTTTTCTTTAGATAATGTTGCAGATCTCCACCGAGTTCAATTTTGCCTTCCACCAGAGCCCAATACTGCTTTTTTGTTTCTCTGTTTTTAAAGGCAGCGTTCATACGTTCTAACCCTTTCGAGGTGCGAGCAAATACTACAACTCCTGTGGTAGGGCGGTCAAGACGATGAATCACCCCACAAAATACGTTTCCAGGCTTGTTGTATTTGTCTTTAAGATAGGTTTTGATCAGATCGGGAAGTGGCTTGTCACCGGTTTGGTCACCCTGAACAAGGTCTCCAGCTCGCTTGTTTAGAGCAATAAGGTGATTGTCTTCGTAAAGTATGTCTAAACGTTTGCCCAATTTTAACTTGGATAGCTTTCGTTATCGTTTGGGAAATCAACTGATTTAACATCTTGTACGTATTGTCCAATAGCGCCTGTGATCTCTTCATACAGGTTAAGATAACGTCTTAAGAATCTTGGGTGAAACTCGTGGGTCATTCCAACGAGATCATGAAAAACAAGAACTTGACCATCAACCCCCGGGCCAGCACCTATTCCAATGACAGGAATGGATAACATTTCTGCCACTTCCTTAGCTAATGGCGCAGGAACTTTTTCTAGAACTATACCGAAGCAGCCAGCGGTCTGTAATGCCAGGGCGTCCTCTTTTAATTTAATAGCTTCTTCTTCTTCCTTTGCACGAACACTATAAGTTCCAAACTTATAAATGGACTGCGGAGTAAGTCCAAGATGACCCATTACAGGTATGCCAGCCGTAAGAATACGCTCTATACCTTCAATAATTTCTATGCCACCTTCAAGCTTTATAGCATGTCCACCACTTTCTTTCATGACACGAATGGCTGAAATGAGGGCCTCCTTTGAATTACCTTGATAGGTGCCAAAGGGCAAGTCAACGATTACTAGGGCACGATCTACTGCTTTAATAACACTAGAGGCATGGTAGATCATTTGATCCAAAGTAATAGGTAGGGTCGTTTCATGACCCGCCATCACATTGGAAGCACTGTCTCCAACGAGTATACAATCCACTCCAGCGGCATCTACCATTTTAGCCATGGTAAAGTCATAGGCGGTCAACATCGAGATTTTCTCGCCTTGATCTTTCATTTGCTGAAGGCTATGGGTTGTAACCTTTTTAAATTCTTTCATTGCAACGGACATACTGCACGGTTTTTGTTAAATAACTCTACAAAGAAAAGCAACTCAACCCATAGGTTGTATTTTTGAGCGATATGAAAAAAATATTAATTCCCTTTTTTGCCGTTTTCCTCGCAGTATCCTGTGATAATACTCTAGAAATCAATGCAGATTATGATGTTGAGAACGTCGTATATGGTCTGCTAGATAAAGATCAAGATACCCAATGGGTGAGGTTACACAGAACTTATTTAGGTCAAGATGGATTACTCGCAGGCGCAACACACAGTGATAGTTTATATTTTGACACTGCTGCGATTTATTTAACTCAGTTAAATAATGCAGATGAGGTGGTAAATACCTATGAATTTTATCGAAAAGATACCACACTGCTGGATCCGGGTACATTTACAACGGATAATTACAGATTATACTGGACCGATGCGCCTATAGACGCCTCTTACCGTTATCGAGTTAAGGGATTTATCCCAGGGAATAATAATTTTGAGTCAACGACGCCAGTTGTTGGATCGCTCAATATAACCAAGCCTAAAGGATTCCAGAAAATAACTTTTGGCATAAGTAATTCTGAGTTCAAATGGGATGCAGCGAGGAACGCTCGTTTGTATCAGGGCTATATACACTTTAATTATAAAGAAGCGTACAGATCTAACCCAAGAGACAGCTTGATCAAAACCTTGACGTATGCTCTGCCAGTAAGAACGGGAAGTAATTTAAACGGTAGCGGAACATTCACTTCGGAGGTGAGTTATCAAGCATATTTTCAGTTTTTAAGAAATAATATAGGCACGAGTACTGACTTGGTGCGTGTTTTTAAGTCTATCGATGTGGAAGTATTTGCTGCTGCGGATGATTATGCGACTTATATTAACGTCTCTCAGCCTTCACAAGGTATTGTCCAAGAGAAACCGCTATTCACTAATGTAGATGGAGGAATTGGTTTGTTTTCTTCCCGTTCAAAGGGTGTTAAAGATAATGTAAAGCTTAGTTCCTCCTCAATGGATAGCTTATGGCGTGGCGTATTTACCTGCGATATGGGTTGGTTGGATTTTCAAGGTATAGATACCTGTATCTGTGTGGACGGTGAAAAAGTTTGTTTCTAGCGTCGTTTATTCGTAGGACAATCTGTCACTTATAGCATTTCAATTATGATCATTTTGACATGAATTAAAGTGGTGTTCTGCCATTTTGAACATGAATTATTTATAATTCAGCTATGGCACAACCCTTGATTGTAGGGTCTTGTAACAAACAATTGACAACCAAAATAATTAAAGAAAATGGGTAAAATCATAGGTATTGACCTTGGAACCACCAACTCTTGTGTTTCTGTAATGGAAGGAAATGAGCCAGTGGTTATTCCGAACAGTGAAGGGAAGAGAACCACTCCGTCCATCGTTGCTTTTATAGAAGGTGGAGAGCGTAAAGTGGGGGATCCTGCAAAGCGTCAATCCATCACCAATCCAGAAAAGACGGTTTATTCTGTAAAGCGTTTCATGGGAGAGAAATTCTCTAACGTTAAAAAAGAAGCTAAAAGAGTTCCTTATAAAGTTGAAGCTGGCGATAATGACACACCACGTGTGAATATTGATGGCAGATTATATACGCCTCAGGAGATCAGTGCAATCATTCTTCAAAAGATGAAGAAAACTGCAGAAGATTACTTAGGTACGGATGTAACGGAGGCAGTTATTACTGTTCCTGCATATTTTGATGATGCACAGCGTCAAGCAACAAAAGAAGCTGGGGAAATAGCAGGATTAAAAGTACGTCGTATCATTAATGAGCCTACTGCCGCAGCGTTGGCTTATGGCCTTGATAAGAAAGGTATAGATCAAAAAATCGTAGTTTTTGACTGTGGTGGTGGTACTCATGATGTAAGTGTTTTAGAGCTTGGTGATGGTGTATTTGAAGTAAAATCTACGGATGGTGATAC
>TARA_B110000114_G_scaffold2271_1_pt1 | contig 11063 bp, 10 predicted proteins | sample TARA_B110000114 | Tara Oceans TARA_B110000114 (sample SAMEA4397311) | marine metagenome | biome: Polar Biome; feature: [SRF] surface water layer (ENVO:00010504); material: water (ENVO:00002006), including particulate matter (ENVO:01000060) such as... | depth 5 m
TCTTGTGTTTTTAAATAAGTCTTAGCATTTGGGCCTTCATTAAATAGTAAGTCCAAAATACTAAGGTTGTTAATAAATCCGTGTTTTTCTTGAAACACTTGTATATACGGGCTTATTTTTATTTCACTTTCTTTTCGGGCATTCACTAAATACCGATAGTTTTTTTCTTGATTTTCTTTGTTGAAATCTATCGTCTTTGAGTAATCGATGTCTAAATTTAAGCAACTATTTATTACCTCAATACATTCAAGGTTAAAGGCTAATAGTGATTTTTTTTTAGTATTAAACAGTGCAACAAGTTCATGTTCATAATATTCAAAAAAAGGAGACGTTTTATAAGCACTTTCTAATGACTTCCAGTGTATGGATTGCCAGTTGCTAGAATTGTCAATCAAGATTTCGCTAGTATTTTGTCTGTTTTTTTGGGAATATTGAACGGGTATGTGCAACCCTAACTTTCCATTAGCCCCATAAATGTAGCAGCGGTTCCTGTAGGTTTGTTTCTGGTAGGAATCTTGTACTTCAAACATAAATCTGTTAGCATGCGCCATTACTATGTAAGAAGCAATGTTTGGAAAATACGTTGGATAAAGGAGTGTCATACACGTGTATTAGACGGCTGTATTTTTTCGTTTTCGCCATTTTCTATAACCATACCAACCGACTAATAGAATTAAGAAATGCATGAAATACGAAGTGCGTTCGCCATCAGGGTGGACCGTTGAAAAGAGACGTTCCCAACGTATTTTACCAAACCCTTTACCGTTTGAATTCCAACTCATCCAAATAAACACAGGCTTTCCAACCACATGATTGAATGGCACAAATCCCCATCTACGGGCATCAATCGAATTGTGGCGGTTGTCACCCATCATCCAATAATAGTTTTGTTTAAATGTGTAGGAATCAGTCAACTCTCCATTTATGAAAATTTGATTGCCTCTAATCCCTAATGTATTCCCTTCATATTCAGTGATAACCCTTTTATAAACTGCTATGTTTTCTAAACTAATCTCTATGGTGTTACCGTCTTCAGGAATATATAGCGGACCAAAAAAATCTACATTCCAATCATAACTTGGATCTTGAGGGAATTTTGACGCATCCCTTTTTCCCTTGGGTTGAATATTTTTAACGATACTTGCAACACTAGGATGGTTTTTAAATATGCTTACGGCCTCTTCTGACGCTGCAGGAATTATTATTTTATTTCCAGATTGATAAATGCCATCTGTTATATCATATCTTGTTTTTAACTGCTCTATAATACTTTTGTCAAATGATTTACCAGGTTTTAATGTGACCTCATAGCTAAACTGTAATTTTGCACGGTAAGGAAGCGTATTTTGAACACCGTTTATATAGACATATCCCCCTTTAATTTCTAAGGTATCTCCAGCAATCGCCACACAGCGTTTAACTAAATTTGTTTTTTTATCAATCGGCTTATAGTAGTTTCTATCGGGTGTAAAGTCGTTCATGTCTTTAAGTGTATCCGCTGGTTGATTAAAGACTACTATTTCGTTACGTTTAATTTTCTCCCAACCTGGAATTCTTAGGTAGGGCAGTTGAAGTTTATTAATCCATGAGGTTTTATTTTCTTCAATTCGATCATTAAATAGATAAGATTTTTTATTTAAAATTGGAATCGTGTCGTGAACCATTGGCATACCAACTGTTGTCATTGGGATTCTTGGGCCGTAGTGCATTTTACTCACAATTAAAAAGTCGCCAACTAACAACGATTTTTCCAGTGATGAGGAGGGGATAACATAGGGTTGTAAAAAATAAGTGTGTACGATAGTGGCAGCAACGATAGCAAATAAAATTGAGCTCACCCATTCCCCGGAGCTTGATTTTGGCATCAAACTTCTATTTTCAACATGCTTAACTTCCGTGAAATAATTTAGATAATAGGAATAAAAACCTAAAGTTACAACTGATAAAAAAGTGTCTATAGAGTTGTTTTTTCCAAAACTCCTAGCCGTTTCTACCCATATAATAATTAACATAATCACATTGATTACAGGGATAAACAGAAGAGCTACCCACCAGCTAGGTCGGTTTATAATCTTCATTAAAACAATACCGTTATAAACGGGAACAAAAGCTTCTATAGCGCTTCGGCCTGCTTTTACATATAATTTCCAAGTTCCAAGTCCATGTATCAATTGAATAATAATGAGACATACAAACCATTGTGCTAAATCCATAAATCGATTTTTATTAATTAACTGCTTTTATCACAGTTAGTTTTTTTATTTAATATTTAAGACGTCATTCATTGTATACACCCCTTTTTTTCCAATAATCCACTCTGCAGCAACGACCGCTCCGAGTCCAAAACCTTCCCTGTTATGCGCGGTGTGTGTTAGAGAGATTCGGTCGATACTTGAGTTGTAATTGACGGAGTGTGTGCCAGGAACATTAGTATGCCGCTTGGCAATGATTTCTAATTTTTTTGAGTCTTTAGCGGGGGCTAATTCCCAAGAATTATAATGACTATTTTCTATAACGCCTTCTGCAAGTGTAATTGCTGTCCCTGAAGGGGCATCTAGTTTTTGTGTGTGGTGAATTTCCTCCAGATCTACGTTGTAGTCTGTAAGGCTTTTCATCATTTTAGCTAAATTTTTATTGAGTTCAAAGAAAATATTAACTCCCAAACTAAAATTGGAGGCATAAATAAAAGCACCATTTTTAAATTTACAAAGTGTTTCAATCGTTTCTAACTCTGAAAGCCATCCCGTCGTTCCACAAATAACAGGTACATTATTTTCAAGTGCTTTTCGGATGTTTTCAACTGCGGATTCAGGCGTACTGAAATTAATTGCTACATCTACTGTATTCAGATCATAATCCCCGCTGTCTTTATCAATTTTTAAAGCTATTTCGTGTCCACGACTTAACGCAATAGATTCGATCACTTTTCCCATTTTTCCGTATCCTATTAATGCTATTTTCATCTAAAAATTAATATTTAAGGAGAGTCCAAGTTGGGCCGAACTATCAGGGGTATCAAAATCAAGGTAGGGCTTTACGGCTAAATTAGTATCCATATTGTATTGTAATAAATGAGCATCTACATTAGCATCTATGATGTTTAATGCATATAAGCCAATAGTAATTAATAGCGATAGTTCTTTATTTCGCCTTAAGGTTTGTTGTGCTCTTATGAGCGCTTCATTAGATAAAATAGGAGTAGATTCGAGTCCGTAAAATTCATCGTCTGTAAACCCAGCTAATCGTCTCTTATAGGCATTTCTATACCGCTTATAAACTTTGTTATTGTCCATGTAAAAATAGATACCGGTTCCTATTGCACCATATACAATTGGAATTTTCCAGTATTTTTTATTTATGGCTTGTCCTAATCCAGGGATAATTGCCGAATAGAATGCAGCTTTTGCAGGTGCCAGAGGATCTATCACATAGGTGGCAGATTGTTCTTGGTCTATTACAATTTCGGGCTCTGTTGGCGACTGAGAAATACTAGACCATGAATAAACGATAAAAATTAAGAATAGATAATGCTTATTCATCACTTTTGAATAATTTTAAGATCCGGTCGTAGTCCTCTTTTGAATGAAAAGGAATTAATATTTTCCCATTTCCATTTTTCTCCATTTTAATATTGATCTTGTGACCAAAATAGGCGGCTATTTTGGGTACGCCATTTTTCACAAATTCTGGCAGATCATTTAGTTTTGTTGTTTTTACAGATTTAGGATTGTTATAGTTTTTAACTAGGCTTTCAGTCGCTCGAACCGAAAGTTTCTTTGACAGAATTTCTTTGTATATTCTAATTTGATCGGAATGAGAATTAATATTTATTATGGCCCTTCCGTGCCCCATTGAGATAAAACCATCACGCATCCCGGTTTGAATTAAGGGCTCTAACTTTAGAAGTCTCAAGTAATTCGCTATAGTTGAACGTTTTTTTCCGACTCGTTGACTCATTTGTTCCTGAGTCAACTTTACATCATCCATTAAACGTTGATAACTCAATGCAACCTCAATTGGATCTAAATCTTGTCGTTGAATATTTTCAACTAACGCCATTTCTAAAGCCTCTTGATCGTTCGCAATTCTTATATACGCAGGAATTGTTTTTAAATCTAGTAATCTTGTAGCTCTTAAACGGCGTTCACCAGAAACTAACTGAAAGTTAGTGTCCGATATTTTTCGAACCGTTATTGGTTGTATGACTCCAAGTTCTTGTATAGACGTCGCTAGTTCACGAATACTTTCTTCTTTGAATTGTGTTCTTGGCTGAAAGGGATTTAGTTCTATAAGCCCAAGTTCTAACTCAACAATAGTTCCTACTTGAGGACTTTTAGTTAAGCCTTTTTCTTTAGATTGGTCTGTTTTTGAGTCTTGCAATAGAGCGGCAAGTCCGCGTCCTAAGACTTGTTTTTTAATAGCTTTGGCCATTATATTACTGTTTACTGATAATTTCTTTAGCCAAACTTAAGTAATTTGTTGCACCTTTACTATTTACATCATAATAAATTATGCTCTCACCGTGGCTTGGGGCTTCACTGAGTCTAACATTTCGTTGAATAATGGTTTTGAAAACCATATCTGAAAAATGATTTTGAACTTCTTCAACTACTTGATTTGACAGTCGTAATCTCGAGTCATACATAGTTAGAAGTAACCCTTCAATATCCAAATGTTCATTGTGTATTTTTTGTACACTTTTTATTGTATTTAACAGCTTCCCGAGTCCTTCAAGAGCAAAATATTCACATTGAATAGGAATAATAACCGAGTCCGCTGCTGTAAGTGCATTTAACGTAAGTAAGCCTAAAGAAGGAGCGCAATCAATGAGTATGAAATCATAATTGTCTTTGATAGGATCTAGCGCCTGCTTCAGCATGTATTCACGCTGCTCCATATTAACTAATTCAATTTCTATAGCGACTAAGTCGATATGAGCCGGGATAATATCAACGTTTGTTGCGGAAGTCTTTTGTATCGCTTCTTTTGCAGTACAATTGTGTTCTAAGAGTTGATACGTTCCTAATTCAACATTATCAACATCAATTCCTAAACCAGAAGAAGCATTTGCTTGTGGGTCTGCATCGATTAACAATACTTTTTTATCTAGAGCGCCAAGGCAAGCGGCAAGATTCACAGTTGTAGTGGTCTTTCCAACACCCCCTTTTTGATTTGCTATAGCAACTAGTTTCCCCATTAATTTATAAGTTATGTATGTAAAAATACGACTATTTACCAAGAATAAAACTCAAATTGTTTAGGAATTTAAGCAAGTTTTCAACTGAATTTAAACCGTTTAGTTAAGATTTTTTCAACCCTATTTTTATCAAAATACAAATAGAGATAATTCTTTTTTAATAGTTTGATTTTTTTTGTGGTGCGATACATCCATATATTGCTATGTAAGTCATTATACATCAATCCCATATGAGAAATAACCTCTCTTTTGCTAAGTCCTTTTAACTTTTCATAATTTTTATCATTAGTTGAATATGACCTATAGGCGTCAAGGTTTCGAACTTTCGCTTTGTGTGTGAAAATCAAATCTTCGTTATTGTCATTAATAATTTCAGGCAATTTTTTAGGCATAAAGTTTGTTTTCATAAGCATTTGATTTTTAATTATTTCACGAGATAGATTAAGGTAGTTTGTAGAGCCTTCACTGTTTATGTTATAGCTAAGCACGCTAAATCCATAGCCAGGCGCTTCACTTAAACTTATATTTCTTTTAATCACTGTATTAAATATTAGATCTTTGAAATATGTTTTCAAATCTTTCACAACTTGTTTGTGAAGACGTATTCGATTATCAAACATTGTGACTAGGATTCCTTCTATCGATAATTTTGAATTATAAGTTGTTTTTACGGATTCTATCGTAGCTAATAACCTATTGAGGCCTTTTAACGCAAAATAATCGCATTGTACTGGGATAATTACAGCATCTGATGCAACTAATGTATTAAGAGTGAGGTAGCCTATTGATGGGGAGCAATCGATGATAATAAAATCAAAAAGATGTTTAATTTCATCTAAGGCACTTTTCAAACGATTTATATTTGAGTTTTCAAGATTCATGGCTAACTGTGCAAGTTTTATTGAACCAGGAATTATTTTAAGATTTGGACTATGGGTTTCTATAATACAGTCTTGAGTGGCTTTATCTCTTTTGTATAGATTAACGATTGAATTTTCAACAGTCTTAGTTAACACACCTAGCCCCGTTGTAGCATTTGCTTGAGGATCGGCATCAATAAGTAGAACCCTTTGCTCCAAGATTCCTAAGGCACTAGATAAGTTTATTGCAGTAGTTGTTTTACCAACTCCTCCTTTTTGGTTTACTATTGATATGATTTTCGACAGTGGCATATGAGATTTGGGAATTCATTTGCAACTTACTTTTAAGAAGAATTGGTTAAGAAGTATGTAAGGTAATTAATTTATTAGTATTTCCAAAACGGTAATTGCAGTATCGCTAATTTTTGTTCCTGGTCCAAATATAGCAACAGTCCCTGCGTCAAATAAATATTGGTAGTCTTGCTTTGGGATTACTCCCCCTACAATAACCATAATATCTTCTCTTCCATAAGCTTTAAGTGCGTCAATAACTTTTGGCACTAAGGTCTTATGACCTCCAGCCAAAGATGAGACTCCTAAAATGTGTACATCATTTTCTACCGCTTGTTTAGCGGCTTCTTCAGCTGTTTGAAATAAAGGGCCTATATCAACATCGAAGCCTAGGTCGGCATAACCTGTAGCAACAACTTTTGCCCCTCTATCATGCCCATCTTGCCCCATTTTTGCAATCATAATTCGAGGGCGTCTGCCTTCTCCCTTAGAAAATCGATCTGCTAAGTTTTTAGCTTTTTCAAATGAGATATCATTTTTTATTTCCTTACTGTACACGCCTGAAAAGGTTTTAATTTCTGCTTTATATCTACCAAACTTTTGTTCTAATGCGTCACTAATTTCTCCAAGTGTAGCCCGTAAACGCGCAGCTTCAACTGTTAAAGTTAATAAATTTTCGGTACCATCTGATGCAGCTTTTGTTAATTTTCCTAAAACTTCTTCTACTTTTTTTGTGTCCCGAGTTGATTTTATATGCTTTAATCGATCAATTTGCTGTGATCTTACAAGTTCGTTATCAACTTCTAAAATATGCAATGGGTCTTCAGTTTTTAGTTGAAACTTATTGACCCCCACAATAATATCTTGACCGGAATCTATTCGCGCTTGCTTTCTAGCTGCGGCTTCTTCAATTCTTAGTTTAGGGACCCCCGATTTAATAGCTGAAGTCATACCGCCCAAGGACTCAACTTCTTCAATATGACTCCATGCCTTTTCGGCAATTTCATGAGTTAGTTTTTCTATGTAGTAACTTCCTGCCCAAGGGTCAACCGTTTTAGTTATTTTAGTTTCTTTTTGTAAATAAAGCTGTGTGTTTCTTGCAATTCTTGCTGAAAATTCAGTGGGCAATGCGATGGCTTCATCAAGGGCATTTGTGTGTAAACTTTGGGTGCCTCCAAAAATGGCTGCAGTGGCTTCAATACAGGTTCGCGTTACATTATTAAAAGGGTCTTGTTCTGTCAAGCTCCAACCGCTTGTTTGACAGTGGGTTCTTAAAGCGAGTGATTTTGGATTTTTCGGATTAAACTCTTTAACTATTTTTGCCCATAACATACGTGCAGCTCTTAGTTTGGCAATTTCCATAAAATGATTCATCCCAATTCCCCAGAAAAAGGATAAACGTGGCGCAAATGTATCTATATCCAGCCCTGCATCTAATCCTTTGCGGATATATTCAAGACCATTTGCTAAGGTGTAAGCCAATTCAATATCGGCTGTTGCGCCTGCTTCCTGCATATGGTAGCCTGAAATACTAATGCTATTAAATTTTGGCATGTTTTTACTCGTGTATTCAAAAATATCGGATACAATTTTCATTGAATCTTCCGGAGGATATATATAGGTGTTCCTTACCATAAACTCTTTCAAAATGTCATTTTGAATCGTACCACTTAAGTCTTCTAGTTTAACGCCTTGTTCTTGAGCCGCTACAATATAAAATGCCATAATAGGCAAAACAGCACCATTCATAGTCATTGAAACACTCATTTGATCCAATGGTATTTCATTAAATAGGAGCTTCATGTCCTCAACGGAATCGATAGCAACTCCAGCCTTCCCTACATCACCAACGACACGATCATGATCACTATCATAACCTCTGTGTGTTGGAAGATCAAATGCTACTGACAAGCCTTTTTGACCAGCCTTTAAATTTCTTTTATAAAATGCATTGCTATCATTAGCTGTTGAGAAACCTGCATATTGACGTATTGTCCAAGGACGTTGAACATACATAGTGCTGTAAGGCCCTCTAAGAAAGGGTGCTTTTCCAGCTGGAAAGTCCAAGTGCTCTAAGCTTTCTATATCGCTTTCGAAATACCGAGATTTGAGATCAATAGTTTCTGCAGTATTAAAGAGTGCCTTTTTAGAGTTTTTTGACTTTAAGCCATCAAGAACGATATGTTGGACGTTTTTTCTACTCATCCTTTAGCCGTTTTTGTTCTACGTTTTCTGCAATTCTTCTAGGGATGATTGGTTCTAAAAGTGTTTTTCTAATATTTTGTTTTACAAATGGGTAGAGCTCTAAGTCAGCCTTCATTTTATCAGAAGAATTTTGTTGAAAATGTGTTCCTAAAAGTCCTTCGCTTCCTTCATCATAAGTAAGTTGTTCTTTGAGTGCGTGCGCTTTAATTTTTCGCTGAATAATGCCTTCTTTTAATAGTTTTAAGTAGCCTCCTTCTTTTTCAATATCTTTAAATAATTCCAAGGCCTTTTGAGCGAGTCCCTTAGTGAGTGTTTCAATGTAATAAACTCCTTCTGTTGGATTGGAAACAACATCAAAATAACTTTCATTTTTAAGAATTAACAATTGATTTTTCGATAGCCGATCGCCAAACTCATTATCCTTGTGATAGAGATGGTCATATGGCATGTTAATAATAGTGTCTGAACTTCCTAATATCGCGCTCATACATTCGGTAGTTGTGCGCATCATATTAGTATTGTAGTCGTAAATTGTTTTGTTACGATTGCTAGGTTGGCTAATTATATGACAGTCAATTGTCACCCCATAATCTTTCGTTAAACTTTGCCACAACAATCTAAGCGCTTGAATTTTTGCAATTTCAAAAAAGTAATTACTTGCAACTGATACTTTAAATACAATCGTTTTTATGAGCTTAGCATCAAATACGTTTAAATATTCATTCACATGGGCTAGGGTATAGGCCAACTGTTGCACCATGCTACTGCCGGCATTTTGAAAGAGTCCTAAATCTACCGAAACAACTCCTTTTAGTTCGTTACCAGAAATGAGAATTTTATTTAAATTTTCTATATCAGATTTTATATTTTCAAACCAGTTTCCTGTTTTAGAAAGCTGACCGATTGGGTCATTTAGAATATAAAATCTTGTGTTTTTTTTAGTTGAATACTGCTGTAATGTTGTTGTAAAATTCTCTGATATAAATAAAGTCTCGAAGTAAATAGTAATAAGGGCTAAATCAATATTTTCTAAAAGCGCTTCAATAGAAATTAGCTCCTTAGGGATTACGAAATATAGACTTTCTATTCCATTTTTAATAAGATCTAAAGCATGTGAATTACTTTTTTCAACTGAATTAACAAATATAGAATGACCAATTTTCCAGTCTGAAGAATTATATTCAATTTTAGGTAATTTTGAATAAGAGTCTGAATGGTAAAATGGTTTTACATCAATTCCTTCAAGAGATTTCCATACCAAGGAGTCGTTAAATTCCTTTCCTTGAAGTTCAAATTGAATTTTTTGTTTCCACTGCTTTTCAGAAGTAGCCTCAAAACTATCAAAAAGAGATGACTTACTCATTAGTTGTGGTCTTTAAACTATCATGGTCTTCAATGATATAAATGACTTCGTTGTCTTTTTTCATTTTATAATGCTCTCGAGCATATTTCTCAATTCCATTTGTAGAATTTAGAGTGTTTATTTCTTTTTGATCTTTAGAAATTTCACTGTTGTAAAACTCGATTTTTGAATTTAAGTCATCAATATCTTCATTTAAGTCTGCGTGAATTAGCCAAGAGTTGGCATCAAACATTGTCATCCAAATTATAAATGCAATCAAAATAAGTAAATAGATGTTTTTAAATGGCTTCAGTACCTTCAAGACCTTTTTCTTTTTCTTTAGCATTAGAGTTGTTCATTTATAATTGACTTCACAACGTTTACAGCCACTGTATTGTAGTGGTTGTTGGGAATTATTATATCTGCAAATGCTTTCATTGGCTCAATAAACTGCTCATGCATAGGCTTAAGCGTTGTTTGGTAGCGTTCAAGTACTTCATCTAAATCCCGTCCTCGTTCAGCGATATCTCTTTTAAGTCTTCGCATTAATCGTTCATCACTATCTGCATGAACAAAGATTTTAATATCAAAAATTGATCTTAGTTGGGTGTTTGATAAAATTAATATTCCCTCTACAATAATCACCTTTTTAGGCTTTGTAAGCGTTGTGTCTCCTGTACGGTTATGAGTTTTAAAAGAATAAACAGGCTGATTAACAGCTTCTCCTATTCTTAGGCTTTTTAAGTGGTTTTCAAGTAGTTCAAAATCAATAGACTGTGGGTGATCAAAGTTAATTTTACACCGTTCTTCAAAAGTTAAATGTGAGGTGTCTTTGTAATAGGAGTCTTGAGATATTACTTGAACTTCCCCTTTTGGAAATTCAGAAATAATTTGATTTACTACCGTAGTTTTTCCACTTCCTGTTCCTCCACTAATACCTATAATTAGCATATCTGTTTCTTTTCAATTTTAACAAAGTTAAGATTATTTTCTTGGTTTAGGATTATTCGACCCTAATATTAATGCGATGGATTAGTCTACGATTTTTAATTAAACTGTTGATAACTTAAGGTTTGAATATTCGTTAAAACGTTTATTTTTGTAATCTAAATCTTATAAATATGTCTGATACTATTGAATCTGTAAAATGTATGATTATTGGCTCTGG
>TARA_B110000114_G_scaffold177885_1_pt1 | contig 11038 bp, 7 predicted proteins | sample TARA_B110000114 | Tara Oceans TARA_B110000114 (sample SAMEA4397311) | marine metagenome | biome: Polar Biome; feature: [SRF] surface water layer (ENVO:00010504); material: water (ENVO:00002006), including particulate matter (ENVO:01000060) such as... | depth 5 m
TATTATTATGGAGGAGCACAGCGTCATTGGTTTGGAACAAAATCTAAAGATACGTATCCTGTTAAAAATAAGAATGATAAAGTAAGTATTACAAAGGCTTTTGTGCATGATGAATATAAGCAAATACATTATCAGGCACATAAAACCACAGAACCGAGAGATTTATATTTTCATTTTGAAGATGCCGTTGGAAAAGAGAACCCACAGGATATATTGTCTGAGTCTTATGACTTTGAAAAGGGTAGAATCTCGAATGCTACAAAAGAACAAGTGGATCGCTTATCCGCCTTGCAAGAAAAATTTGTAAGAGAGCATAAATCTGATTTGAAAGATGAATGGAGTGGTGGGTATATAGAACATGAATAATATTCATAAAATGAAACGAATTATTTTTGCCTTCTTGGTTATACAATTAGTACTGAGTTGTACCATAAAAAAAGAAGAGGCTAAAAAACCAAATGTACTTGTTATCATCGTTGATGATCTTGGTTATGCCGACCTTAGTTGTCAAGGTTCTACCGATATTCTTACGCCCAATATCGACCATTTGGCCGCATCGGGGATACGATTTACAGATGGTTATGTCACTGCGCCGCAGTGTGGACCTTCACGAGCAGGATTGATGAGTGGTGTGTTTCAGGATCGCTTTGGATATAACGACATTATCAATCAAAACGGATTACCTCCTAAGTCGGTGTTGCTGACACTCCCAGAACAGATGAAGAAACAAGGATATGTAACTGGTATGACAGGCAAATGGCACATTGGATATAAGAACCCTGAGTATGTGAACCCACCTGAAGAGAACAATGCGCCTTGGCTTCGTGGCTTCGACTTTGTTAACATGCACGATGGTGCAATGACGCATTATTACAACTACAGTGAATCGGGCTCTGAGTGGAACCTATGGCGTGGTATTGATAACCGCTACATGCGCAAGCGTGAATCTGAACAAGAACCTTCTTTTATTGATGATCTGGATCCAGAAACTTATATGACAGATTACCTTACGGATGAGGCCTGTGCGTTTATTCAACGTCATCAAAGTGAACCCTGGTTTTTCTATCTGTCTTACAATGCACCACATTCACCTATGGTAGCCAAGAAGGAAAAACTGGCAAAATATAAACACCTAAAAGGGGTGCGTCGCGTATTGGCTGCAATGATGGAATCTGTTGATGATGGCGTTGGAGAAGTGATTGAAAATATTCGTGAGACCGGGCAGGCGGAAAATACCATGGTTTGGTTCCTTAGCGATAACGGAGGTGCAACACCTAGTAATGGCTCCCTCAACGGACCACTTGCGGGTCGTAAAACCCATTTGTTTGAAGGCGGGGTGCGTGTTCCATTTATAGTTGCTTTTCCGGGTACCCTACCAGCAGGAAAAGTAGAACAAGAACCCATCTCCTCACTCGATATTCTACCGACCTCTATGGCTTTAGCTGGTGCAAAATCCGTTCCTGAAATTTACAATGGGCATAATATAATGCCTTGGTTAAAAGGGGTGGAAGATTGTCCAAGTGACGAATTGTTTTGGAGTTTTTGGGGCAATTATTCATTGCGATTTGGTGATTATAAGGAAGTTCGCAGCAATCGAAATGATGCCAAAACGGCTGACGGGCGTCCGGTTCCGGGACATTTCTTTTCCAATATTCGAGAGAATCCGGGTGAAGATCCAGATCAGCCTCTGAATAGCCCTAAGTATCAGAAAATTCTGACCACAAAACTCGATCAGCGCATTGTGCAACTAGAGGCCGATCAGCAAATTCTGAGGCCTGTGTTTACACCAGAATTTCAGCAAAAGTTTGATGATCGAATAGCAGTCATTCAACGTGCCAAATTGTTAAACGGACAGCAGGTACGGATTGACTTCGAGCAAATTGATGTCGAATCTCGCATTGCCCACGATCGTATTATGCCACCCATGACGGATGGCTACTACACAGAAAGTTGTAAAATCGTTGACGGCGTATCAGGGAAGGGACTGCGCTTTAAGAACAGTTCGATGACTATTGGCAAAACTTCTAGTTCGACTGAGTTTAAATGGGATTCTCCAGTAACAAAATACCTATGGTTTAAGTTAGAAGCGACTTCAGAAGGTATTATGAACGTACTTGATATGACAGATAATACGTTGCCAATAGAAGCATCCAGTTCGGGCTATCGTTTGCAAATTAATAGTGAAAATAAGCTACAACTAGTTTTAAAGAGTATAGACGGACAAGTTTATAAGCATATAGGTCGGAGCATTGGTGCCTTAGAACTCGATCAATGGTACTTTGTAGCACTGCGGTTTAACGAGAATAATGAGGTAACACTAACATGTCTTGATCGTAATGCATCTGCCAATGGGGTGGCGCAGCTGAAAAAGGCGAGTGAAACTTTTAAGATCTCTTATAAATTGCAATTTCCCGGCACTATGTTACCACGAATTGGTTCCAATGCTAAAGGGGATGGAAACTTTTTTGAAGGCAGCATTGATGAAATTGGATTGACGAATAATTATGTGCCGGATGAAGCATTGTTTAAAGCCTATTTAAAGATGCTGAACCCTTAGAACAAAGTTTAGTATGTACAATATTGACTTAACAACAGGGAGGTCTTGAATGCTACAAAAGAAAAAGCGGATCGCTCATCCACCTTGCAAGAAAAATTTGCAACAGAGCATAAATCTGATTTAAAAGATGAATGGAGTGGTGCCACATGGTGCTAAAATATATTTAATATCAAAGTAAGAATAAATAAAAATGAGTAACATAAATTTAAGAGCAGCAGATAATATAAGAGCTTTGGCCATTTCCATGGTTGAACAAGCAAATTCTGGACATCCAGGAGGACCAATGGGAGGAGCCGATTTCATGCATGTTTTATATTCAGAATTTTTAAATTTTGATCCAAGTGATATGTCTTGGCCATTTAGAGATCGTTTCTTTATGGATGCAGGTCATTTATCAACGTTATTATATGCGCAATATTATTTATTGGGCAATTATAAAAAAGAAGATTTAAAAAACTTTAGACAATGGGGTTCTGTAACTCCAGGTCATCCAGAAGTTGATGTAGCAAGAGGGATTGAAAATACTTCTGGACCATTAGGTCAAGGCCATACAATGGGTGTTGGAGCAGCTATTGCAGCTAAATTTTTGGGATCGCGTTTTGGAGATTGGATGAATCATAAAATTTATGGTTTTATTTCAGATGGAGGAGTTCAAGAAGAAATTTCACAAGGAGCAGGAAGAATTGCAGGACATTTAGGATTGAACAATTTTATTATGTTCTATGATTCAAATGATGTGCAATTATCTACAATGACAGATGAAGTAACTTCAGAAGACACCGCTAAGAAATACGAAGCTTGGGGTTGGAAAGTAGTTACTATTGATGGTCACAATCATGATGAAATTAGAAAAGCATTAACTGACGCCAATAACGAGGGAGAAAAACCAACCTTAATAATTGGTAAAACAATTATGGGTAAAGGTTGTGTTACTGAATCAGGAGCAAATTGGGAAGGACATTGTGAGTTACACGGCCAGCCTATTGGAGCCACTGGAGCCGATTTTAATGAAACATTAAAACATTTAGGTGCTGATGTAAATGATCCTTTTGCAAAATATGCTGATGTAGAAGCGTTTTACGCAACACTTTTAGAAAATAAAACAGCAGCAGCAGCTGTGAAAAAAGCAGAAATAGCAACTTGGAAAGCGTCAAACCCTGAGTTATCAGAAAAACTAGACGGCTTTTTAGCAGGTAAATTACCAGATTTAGATTTTGAATCAGTAATAAACAAAGCAGGATTGGCAACTAGAGCAGCTTCAGCAAACGTATTGGGTTATTTAGCTCAAAATGTGGAGAATATGATTGTTTCTTCAGCCGATTTATCTAATAGTGATAAAACGGATGGTTTTTTAAAGCAAACACATGCGATAAAAAAGAACGATTTCTCAGGAGCCTTTTTACAAGCAGGAGTAGCTGAATTAACAATGGCTGCAATAGCAAATGGTATTGCATTACACGGAGGTGTAATTCCAGTAGTAGCAACATTCTTTGTGTTTTCAGATTATATGAAACCAGCAATTAGAATGAGTGCTATTCAAGAATTACCTGTGAAATATGTTTGGACACACGATGCTTTTAGAGTAGGTGAAGACGGTCCAACACACCAGCCAATTGAGCAGGAAGCGCAAATTCGTTTGTTAGAAAAATTAAAAAATCACAGTGGAGATCCTTGTTTTACAGCATTACGTCCCGCAGATTCTGCAGAAACAAATGTAGCCTGGAAAATGGCAATGGAGAATACCAAAACACCAACAGGATTAATTTTATCTCGTCAAGGGATTAAAGATTTACCAACTGTTTCATCATCAAGATATGAAGATGCATTAGCAGCAGAAAAAGGAGGTTATACTGTACAAGATATTGAAAACCCAGATGTTGTTTTAATAGCAAACGGTTCAGAGGTTGCAACTTTAATTGAAGGTGCTAAATTATTAGCAGAAAGAGAAAATATAAAAGCAAAAATAGTTTCAGTTCCTTCAGAAGGAATTTTCAGATTGCAATCACAAGCATATCAAGAAAGTAGTATTCCAGCAAACAAGCCTGCTTTTGGTTTAACAGCAGGTTTACCAGTAAACTTAGAGGGTTTAGTAGGTAACAGAGGAAAAGTATTTGGCTTAGATCATTTTGGATATTCAGCACCAGCATCAGTATTAGATGAAAAGTTTGGGTTTAATGGAGAAAATGTATTTGAACAAGTAATGAAATTAATAAAACAAACGGTATAAAAATGAAGTTTTTTATAGATACAGCAAATTTAGAGCAAATTAAAGAGGCGCAGGCATTAGGCGTTTTAGATGGCGTTACAACAAACCCATCACTTATGGCTAAAGAAGGAATTACAGGAGCAGAAAATATTTTAAAACATTATTTAGATATATGTAATGCTGTAGATGGTGATGTTTCTGCAGAAGTAATTGCGACAGATTTTGACGGAATGGTAAAACAAGGAGAAGAACTTGCTGCTTTACACCCTCAAATTGTAGTGAAATTACCTATGATTGTAGATGGTGTAAAGGCATGTAAGTATTTTACAGATAAAGGAATTAGAACCAATGTAACGTTGGTGTTTTCTGCAGGACAAGCTTTGTTAGCTGCAAAAGCAGGAGCAACTTATGTGTCTCCTTTTTTAGGAAGATTGGATGATATTTCAACTGATGGTTTGCATTTAATTTCAGAAATCAGACAGATTTATGACAACTACGGATTTGAAACACAAATATTAGCAGCTTCTATTCGGAATACAATGCATGTGATTAACTGTGCTAAAATTGGTTCAGATGTTATGACAGGTCCTTTATCATCAATCTTAGGATTGTTAAAACATCCTCTAACAGATAGTGGTTTAGCTCAATTTTTGGCTGATTATCAAAAAGGAAATTAATAAAGTATAATTCATACGTTATGAATACTCAGAAATATGCAATAGGAATGGATTTTGGTTCTGATTCTGTTCGAGCCTTAATTGTAAATACAGCAACAGGTGAAGAATTGGCTACGGCTGTTCATTATTATACACGTTGGAAAGAAGGAAAATATTGTGATCCATCAAAAAATCAATTCAGACAACATCCATTAGATTATATTGAAGGCGTTGAAAATACTATTAAGAATGCATTGACACAAGTTGATGATGAAGTAAGAAATAATATTGTAGGAATTGGTATAGACACGACAGGTTCAACACCAGTGGCGGTAGATAGAACAGGAACACCGTTGGCGTTGATTGAAGGCTTTGAAGAAAATCCGAATGCTATGTTTGTTTTATGGAAAGATCATACGGGGATCAAAGAAGCCGATGAAATTAATGAATTGTGTAAAAATTGGGATGTAGATTATTCGCAGTTTGAAGGAGGGGTTTATTCTTCAGAGTGGTTTTGGTCTAAAATTTTACATGTTTCAAGAGCTGATAAAGACGTTTTAAAAGAAGCTTATTCTTGGATTGAACATTGTGATTGGATTCCGTTTTTATTAACTGGAGGAAACAATGTTTCCGATATGAAACGAAGTCGTTGTGCAGCAGGTCATAAAGCTTTATGGCATGAGTCATTTGGAGGTTTGCCACCAAATGATTTCTTCATAGCATTGGATCCGATTTTAGATGGCTTGACATCAAGATTATTTACAGAAACTCAAACTTCAGATGTTTCTGCAGGGAAATTATCTGAAGAATGGGCAGATCGCCTTGGTTTGTCAACTTCGGTGGTAGTAGCAGTAGGAGCCTTTGATTGTCATATGGGCGCTGTTGGTGTAAATATAGAACCTTACTATTTAACCAAAGTAATGGGAACATCAACCTGTGATATTTTGGTAACTCCTAAAAGTGAGGAAGAACATTTGGTGAAAGGTATTTGCGGGCAGGTAGACGGTTCTGTAATTCCTGGTATGTTAGGTTTAGAAGCAGGTCAATCTGCTTTTGGAGATATTTATGCTTGGTACAATAGATTGCTATCGTGGCCTATAAAAGAACTTATCGGAAATTCAACTTTAATAGATGCAGCAACAAAAATAAAATTAATAGATGAAGCTTTAGGAAATTTAATTCCTAAATTAAGTGAAGAAGCTTCAAAAGAACCAATAGGAGCTTCAGGAGAATTAGCTTTGGACTGGATGAATGGTAGAAGAACACCAGATGCCAATCAGAACTTAAAAGGTGTCATTTCAGGATTAAATTTAGGAAGTACTTCTCCTAAAGTATTTAGAGCCTTGGTAGAAGCTACTTGTTTTGGAGCAAAGAAAATTGCTGATAGATTTATTAACGAAGGAATTCCAATTAAAGGAGTTATTGCTATTGGCGGTATTGCACAAAAATCACCTTTTATCATGCAAATGATGTCTGATGTTTTAAATATGCCAATTAAAGTGGTAAAATCTGAACAGGCTTGCGCATTAGGAGCTGCCATTTTTGGAGCTGTTGCGGCCAATTTACACGAAGATACTTTTGCAGCAATGAATGTAATGGCAAGCCCATTTGAAACAATATATCAGCCTAATATGGCAAATGCAGCAGCTTATAAACAAGTATATGAACGTTACAACACATTGGGTGTTACCATTGAAAAACATATTATAAAAAACCTATAAAATGAGTGAATATAAATTATTAAAACAGGAATGTTACCAAGCCAATATGGAGTTAAATGAGTTGGGGCTGGTAATCTACACTTTTGGAAATGTAAGTGCTGTTGATCGGAAAAAAGGGGTATTTGCAATAAAGCCTAGTGGTGTTGCATATGAAGTTTTAAAACCGGAAGATATCGTTATTTTAGATTTCGATAATAACATAATAGAGGGTGAAATGCGACCGTCTTCTGATACAAAAACACATGCCTTTTTATATAAAAATTGGGATGATATTGGAGGTATTGCACATACCCATGCCATGTATTCGGTTTCTTGGGCACAATCGCAATTAGATATTCCAATTTTTGGAACTACGCATGCAGACCATTTAACAGCTGATATTCCTTGCGCTCCGCCTATGAGTGATGATCTAATCAAAGGTAATTATGAACACAATACAGGTATTCAAATTTTAGAATGTTTTAAAAATAAAAACATTTCTCATGAAGAGGTAGAAATGGTTTTGATAGGGAATCATGGTCCGTTTACCTGGGGTAAAACGGCTTCTAAAGCAGTATATAACAGTAAAGTGTTAGAAACGGTTGCGCAAATGGCCTATTTAACCTTACAAATTAATCCAAATGCTCCACGATTAAAGGATTCATTAATTAAAAAACATTACGAACGTAAACATGGTAAAGACGCGTATTACGGTCAGGGTTGCTAATAAAATAAAAACTAACTAAAATATATAATATGAGTATTTTATCTTTTGTTGCATTTACATTACTTGTGGCTGTTATAGCGTGGTGGTCCACTCGAAAAACGAATGAGAATTCATCTGATGGCTATTTCCTAGGAGGTAGAAGTCTTACGGGTCCAATTATAGCAGGATCGTTATTATTAACCAACTTATCTACCGAGCAAATTGTCGGAATGAATGGCGTGTCTTTTAGAGATGGGTTACCAATTATGGCTTATGAAGTTGTTGCTGCAATTGCAATGGTTTTTACAGCTTTTATATTGCTTCCTAAATATCTTAAAAGTGGTATTGCTACAATTCCTCAATTTTTAGAAAAACGATACGGAAAAACGACAAAAACTATTGTCTCATTATTATTCTTATTGGGGTATGCGATATCCATGTTGCCGACAGTATTGTATTCTGGAGCATTGGCAATAAATACCATGTTCGATATTCCCGAAACGTTAGGGATGGGTGCTGAAAGTGCACTTTGGGTTACTGTTTGGTCAATTGGAATAATTGGTAGTATTTATGCCATTTTTGGAGGTTTAAAAGCAGTGGCGGTGTCTGATTCTATCAATGCTGTAGGTTTGTTAATTGGAGGGTCGTTAATTCCAATTTTTGGTTTAATGTTTATTGGAGATGGAAATGTGTTTACAGGTTTAAATATATTAACAACTGCACTTCCCGAAAAATTTGATATTATTGGCGGGCCAGATTCTGATGTTCCTTTTTGGACACTTTTTACAGGTATGATTATAGTAAACTTTTATTATTGGGGTACGAATCAAGCCATTATTCAAAGAGCACTTGGTGCTAGAAATTTAAAGGAAGGTCAAAAAGGTCTTTTATTAGCTGCTTTTATTAAAATACTAGGACCTTTTATAGTGGTATTACCAGGTATTATAGCCTTTTATATTTTTAATGGAGATTTATCAAATGCAGATGAAGCTTATCCAATGCTAGTTAAAAAGGTATTACCTGCAGCATTTATCGGTTTTTTTGCAGCTGTTCTTTTTGGTGCTATTTTAAGTTCTTTTAACAGTGCTTTAAATAGTTCTGTTACTTTATTCGGACTTGATTTCTATAAAGAATATTTTAACAAAAATGCATCAGAAAAGCAAGTTGTAAAGGCGGGAAAAACATTCGGTATTGTTTTAGCTTTGTTCTCTATGGGAATAGCTCCCTTATTGTATGGCGTTCAAGGAGGAATTTTCACCTATTTACAAGAGCTAAACGGTACGCATAGTGTACCCATTTTGGCCATTGTAATTGTAGGGATATTCTCCAAAAGAGTTTCAGGAAAAGCAGCAAATATTGCTCTTTTGTTTAGTGTCGTAAGCTACTTAATTACCTTATATGTAATCAAACCGGATATAAGTTTCTTACATATTATGGGAATACTGTTTATGTTAACCATAATTATCATGTTTGTCGTAAGTTATTTAAAACCACGAGCAACAGACTACACTCAAGAATATACAAAGCAAGTCGATATTACACCTTGGAAATATTTAAAACCAGTAGGATATATTATAGTAGCAGTAGTTATCGGACTTTACATTTATTTATCATAATAATATAATTAATAAAAAAATGATTAATTTAAAACAAAATGACGTTTGGTTAGTGACTGGTAGTCAGCATTTATATGGTCCAGAAACCTTAAGACAAGTAGCTGAACATTCTCAGAAAATAGCAAGAGAGTATAACAACAAGGCAACAATTTCTGTAAATGTTGTTTTTAAACCAGTTGTTAAAACTGCCGATGAGATTCATCAATTATGTAAAGAAGCAAATAACAATGATGCCTGTGTTGGTTTAATTACGTGGATGCATACGTTTTCACCTGCAAAAATGTGGATAGCTGGTTTACAGGCCTTGGCAAAACCATTTTTGCATTTACACACTCAATTTAATCGAGATATTCCTTGGGGAACAATTGATATGGATTTTATGAATTTAAATCAATCTGCTCACGGAGGAAGAGAATTTGGATTTATTGCTTCCAGAATGCGTATGAATAGAAAAGTAGTAGTGGGTCATTGGGAGAATGAAGGTGTTATTAAAAAAGTGGATGACTGGTGTAGGGTAGCTGTTGCTGTTTCAGATTCTAAAACGATGAAAGTAGCACGTTTAGGAGATAATATGCGCCAGGTTGCGGTTACAGAAGGGAATAAAGTTTCTGCTCAAATTAAGTTTGGCTACGAAGTAAATGGGTACGGGTTAGGAGATTTAACACCATTCATAAACCAAGTAACAGATAAGGAAGTTGATGACTTAATTAAGGAATATGCAGATAATTATGCCTTAGCTAAAAATATTGTTTCTGGCGCTGAAAAACACTTTGCTTTAAGAGATTCAGCTCAAATTGAAATTGGTTTAAGAGCATTTTTAACCGATGGAGGGTTTACCGCATTTACAAATACGTTTGAAAACTTGCATGGTATGAAACAATTACCAGGAATTGCTACACAACGACTAATGGCAAGTGGCTTTGGATATGGAGGAGAAGGTGATTGGAAAACAGCTGCTTTGGTTAGAACCATGAAGGTAATGGCAAGTGGTTTAGAAGGAGGAAATAGTTTTATGGAAGATTATACATACCATTTTAATCCTGACAAACCTGCTGTTTTAGGTTCTCATATGTTAGAAATTTGTCCGTCAATTGCCAAAGGAAATATTAACGTTGAAGTGCATCCATTAGGAATTGGAGGTAAAGATGACCCCGCAAGATTGGTGTTTAATGCTGGTGCAGGAAATGCACTAAACGCATCTGTTGTTGATATGGGGAACCGTTTTAGATTATTAGTGAATAAAGTGGAGGCATTAGAAATTGAACATGATATGCCAAATCTTCCTGTTGCTCGTGTACTTTGGGATGCCAAGCCAGATTTACAAACAGCAGCTTCAGCTTGGATTTTAGCAGGAGGAGCGCATCATACAGGATATAGCCAAAATTTATCAGCAGAGCAATTAGAAGATTTTGCGGAGATGATGGATATTGAGTTTTTGTTAATTGATGAAAAAACTGATTTATATAGATTCAAACAAGAATTACGCTGGAATGATGCAGCATATGTTTTAAATAAGGGATTCTAATTAAAGATTTATAGGTGTTTTGAATGAAAATTTACCAAAATGAAGAAAATCCTCAGTTTTACTATTTACACG
>TARA_B110000114_G_scaffold178585_1_pt1 | contig 11038 bp, 9 predicted proteins | sample TARA_B110000114 | Tara Oceans TARA_B110000114 (sample SAMEA4397311) | marine metagenome | biome: Polar Biome; feature: [SRF] surface water layer (ENVO:00010504); material: water (ENVO:00002006), including particulate matter (ENVO:01000060) such as... | depth 5 m
GTGATGGCTATACCTTCCCTGCCGTAACGCTGCGTGTTGCTGTGGGCTCAGGTTCGGCGTTTCTTGTGGCCCAAATGCTGGACGTCCAAATCTTTGATCGACTGCGTGCTGGAGCGTGGTGGCGTGCACCACTAACCTCTACTTTGGTCGGAAGCGCATTAGACACGTTAATATTTTTCAGTATTTCATTCTCAACTGCATTTAATTGGCTAGATGCTAAAAATACACCTGACTGGGCTCAGGGTCTAGTTCCATTGATCGGCACTGGTCCAGAATTACCACTTTGGGCCTCACTTGCGGTAGCAGATTGGTTGGTAAAGCTAACGCTTGCGTTAGTGGCACTCGTACCTTTCCGAATTTTGGCACAATATCTTGGGAGTAGACCAGTAAAAATTCATTGACTTTGCAGATACCTCTGACAAAGTGGAGGTATATTTAAACAGCTGAAAGGAGGTGATCCAGTGTCAAGAAAGGTATTGGAGAATGGTGTCGTAACAGGTTTGGGGGGTATCCTCTAAGGTAACCCTTGGTGAAACACCACCAAATTTGGGCGCCGGTGTCCTAAACGACCCAGCCTCCGCAAAACTTTCGAAGGGCTGTCTAATGTAGATGGCCCTTTTTGTTTGTGGCAGAGAGAAAAAATGTTGCAGATTAACAGTGAAATAACGATCCAAGATTGGGAGCTGACCGAAAGCTTTACCCGCGCACAGGGGCCTGGGGGGCAAAACGTCAATAAAGTTTCTACAGCGGTGGAACTGCGATTTGAAGCAGCTCAGAGCCCAAACTTATCCGCTTATGTTAAGACACGTCTTCGAAAACTAGCTGGACGGAGATGGACCCTGGAAGGAGCAATAATATTAAGGGTGGAAGAAACACGCTCTCAAGCTCGAAACCGTGAAATCGCACGTAACCGACTTAAAGCGTTGATACTAGAATCATCAATCAAACCTAAACGCCGGATCCCAACGCGTCCAACATTTGGATCTCAAAAACGCAGGTTGGCAACAAAAATACAACGTGGGACAGTTAAGTCTCTCCGAGGAAAGATAAAAGATGACGAATAACCTTATGGATCGGCGCCAAGCTGTTTTAGGACAAAATGTACCAACTTTTTATGAAAATCCAGTCCATTTAACCAAAGGTGAAGGCGTTTGGGCTTGGGATATAAACGGCCAAAAATATCTAGACTGCTACAATAACGTGCCGCATGTTGGCCATTGTCATCCACATGTTGTAGCGGCAATTTCGGCTCAGGCTGCGACACTGAATACCCATACACGATATTTGCATGAGGGTGTCATAGAATACGCTGAGCGGTTGACTGCAAAATTTCACACAGATTTAGATCAACTAATTATGGTTTGTAGTGGGTCTGAAGCAAACGATATTGCCTTGCGTATGGCACAGGCAGTTACAGGTAAGACTGGGATAATTGCTACTGATAATACATACCATGGCAACACAATGGCTGTTTCCCAACTTTCGTCGCGTAAACCACCCATTGGTGGCTACGCTGCTAACATTCGACATGTTCCAGCGCCTGACACCCTGCGCCCAGTTGGTGGTACAACTGAGGGCCAAGCGCAAGCCTTTGCGCATAAAATCCAAAATGCTATTGATGACCTTGAAGTTTCTGGGCACGGATTTTCAGGTTTATTGTTTTGTCCAACCTTTGCAAACGAAGGTCTACCAGATTTACCTGCGGACTTCATGAAGCCTGCTGCGAAAGTTGTCCGGTCTGCTGGTGGAATTCTAATCTCTGACGAGGTTCAGCCTGGGTTTGGTCGTACTGGTGATAATTGGTGGGGTTATGAGTGGCTGGGCCTTTCACCAGATGTAGTTACACTGGGAAAGCCAATGGCAAACGGACACCCTGTTGCTGCTGTAGTAGCTAAGGCAAGTGTAATGTCTGAATTCAGAAATGCCTTTAGTTACTTTAATACATTTGGTGGTAACCCAGTCAGCTGTGCGGCTGCCTCGGCAACCTTGGATGTTATAGAGCAGGACGGCCTCATAACAAATTCAAAACTTGTTGGATGCGATTTCCTAGAGAGACTTCAGGCAATCAAGCATGATGGCATTGCAAATGTCCGCGGTCGAGGTCTGTTTATTGCGCTTGAATTAGAAACTGATGGGGTAGCAAATGAAGCATTAGCAGCAAATGTTGTCGAATATGCACGCAACAATGGCATGCTAATGGGCCGTACTGGACGAAATCGCAATATTTTAAAGCTACGTCCCCCAATGCCGTTCAGTGTACAAAATGCGCGGGAGGCGACAAATATATTAACTGCAGCATTTAAAAAATTTTAGGCGTAAAAATGATTAACGAGATCGCAATTTTATGGGGCTCAAATGGCAATCCTAAACTAATAGCTGAACGTGAAAATGCCGTATACCAGATTGAAATTGATGGGACGCTAGCTGCGCTACGTGTACACAGAGCTGGTTATCAAAATCAAAGAGCTATTCTTTCAGAACTACAATGGACAGCGCGGCTAGCTGATGCAGGTTTTTCATGTCCTAGACCCATTTCTCAACTCAATGGAGAGTGGATATCCCCGTTGCCTGACGGACGCTTCGCAACAGTCATTTCTTGGGTTAATGGCAAACAGATTGGGACTGCAGGAGAATTTTTTTCTGGTAGTGTAGCAGAGCACTGTGATCTCTATCATCGGCTTGGCCACCTTTTGGCACAACTTCATAACACTACTGATAACATAAAGACTGATGACCTAACGCGCCCCGCATGGGACCTAAATGGCTTGCTAGGAAAATCCCCGTTTTGGGGGAAGTTTTGGGAAAATCCCGCCCTTTCATCCAGTGAGAAGAAATTTCTTATCTATACTAGAGATGCTGCCTTTGAATACTTGAGTGGCATTAAAGAGCCAGATTTTGGATTAATTCACGCTGATGCGCTTCAAGAAAACGTTTTTTTTTATGATGATGCTCTGATTTTAATTGATTTTGATGACGCAGGCTTTGGGTATCGAGGCTATGATCTTGGTGTCCCAATGTCACAGCACTATGCGTTACGATATTTAAATGATCTTATAATTGCAATTCAAGATGGCTATGGATCCCTCAGGAAAGCTCCATCACATGAAGAAATTAAGTTTTTTTTATTATTACGTTGCCTAGCGTCTGCCGGTTGGGTTTCAGAACGCCAAACAGAGAAAAATCCCGCACAACGTGTCTACGCTGAACGAGCACTATATTTAGCTCATCAGTGGCTAACTTAAGTAGAATGAGAACTCTATACGACAACGGCCTGCGAAATTTGTTGGCTGACGCCAAATACCCTTTTATAACGCTCCACTTCTTCCATTGGCCCCACAGCCTTATTGGGGTTATCAGAAAGTTTAACAGTGGGCCGCCCATCAGCGTTCACTACTTTGCAAACTAGGGAAAAAGGCTTCAACGCGTCATCATGCACAAGACCTTTAAAATCATTAGTGAGTAAGGTGCCCCAACCAAAAGACACTCTTACCCTTCCATTAAACAAAGCCTGAAGCTCCAAAATTTTTGCCACATCGAGCCCATCAGAAAAAATTACAAGCTTCTGTCTCGGATCTTCTCCACGGCTCTCCCACCATTTAATCGCAGCCTCAGTGCCACTGATGGGGTCACCCGAGTCAATCCGTATTCCAGTCCATTTAGCCAACCAAGCTGGTGCATTATCTAGAAACCCTTGTGTCCCATAAGTGTCAGGTAAAATAATTCGGAGGTTACCTTCATGCTCGTCATGCCAATCTGACATGACATCGTATGGGGCTTGGCGTAATGCCTCATCTGATTCAGCCAGTGCAGAGTAGATCATTGGTAGTTCATGGGCATTTGTACCAATAGCAGCTAAATCACGGTTTTTTGCAATCAAGCAGTTTGAAGTACCCACAAACTTTTTTCCTAAGCCCTCTGTCATGGCCTGAACTGCCCAATCTTGCCAAAGAAAAGAATGCCTTCGGCGGGTCCCAAAGTCAGCTAATCGAAGATTATCTATGTTCCTTAACTGCTCAATTTTTTCCCAGAGTTTAGCCATCCCTCGAGCATAAAGAATTTGAAGCTCAAAGCGCCGCATTTCACCAAGTACAGCGCGTCCACGTAATTCCATTAAAACCGAAAGTGCTGGGATTTCCCAAAGCATGACCTCAGGCCAACTCCCCTCAAAGGTAAGTTTAAATTGACCGTCATGTTTTTCCAGATGGTAGGGAGGCAAGCGCAATGCTTCAAACCAGTCCATAAATTCAGGCGTAAACATCTGACGTTTACCATAAAATGTATTACCTCGCATCCAGGTACTTTCTCCACGGGCTAATGAGAGGGACCTAATATGGTCTAACTGCTCGCGTAGTTCGCCTTCATCTATCAGGTCGGCCAAACGGATCTCAGGAGAGCGGTTAATCACGCTAAAAGTCACCTGGGTATTTGGTTTATTTCTAAATACAGACTGACACATCAGAAGCTTATAAAAATCTGTGTCTATTAAAGACCTTACTATTGGATCAATTTTCCATTTATGGTTCCAAACACGGGTAGCGATATCAACCATTAGACTAAATCCACTTTTGCTAGCTTCATTTCTGTTAATGCACTTGCAAGTGAACCATCTGTATCGATGGCACGGCACAGGCCAGTGTCAACACTCACATTAAATTTCAACCGTGCAGCATCCAATGCTGAGTAAGCAACACAGTAGTCAGTAGCAAGACCGACAAGGGTTAGATCTGTTATTCCCCGCGCATTCAAATAACCATGTAGACCTGTTGGAGTTTTTTTGTCATTCTCAAAAAATGCTGAATAGCTGTCCATTTCTAGTTGAATGCCCTTTCGTATTACCAAGTCAGCCCTGAGGGTGTTAAGATTCTCGTGGAACATCGCTCCTGAAGTTCCTTGAACACAATGATCAGGCCAAAGAACCTGTTTGCCATAAGCCATATCTTTGATTGAAAATTTTTCAAGATTGTGGCTGCTGGCAAAGGAAGAGTGTCTAGGGGGATGCCAGTCTTGAGTCAGGATTATGGCGTCAAAATACTCCATGATAGAATTTATAGGTTCAATAATTTCATCACCACCAGCCACAGCCAATTCACCACCAGGACAAAAATCATTCTGTACATCAATTACAATTAAGGCACGCATATGAGCCTCCTGGATAAACTTGAAACAATAAATAAAGATCACACAACATAAGGTCAATGTGAACTGATCTTGTTAGATACACTACATCAGACTATGAGGCAGCACATGTTTACAGTTTCTGCACTATATCATTTTACTAGGCTCAACGAGCCCAACTCACTACGCGGTCCAATCCTATCACTTTGTCAGCACGAGGGTATCAAAGGCACAATTCTCCTCGCACATGAGGGGATTAATGGTACGGTAGCAGGTCCAAGCGCGGGCGTAACGCGACTTTGGGCCCATATATCTGATTTGCCTGGGTGCTCAAACTTTACCCACAAAGAGAGTACCTCAAAATATATACCCTTCAAACGTATGAAGGTGAGGATTAAAAAAGAGATCGTCACGATGGGAAAACCAAATGTAGATCCATCTGTCAAAACTGGTCGGTACGTTGAGCCATGCGACTGGAATAAGCTTATCAATACTCCAGATGTTGCAGTAATTGACACACGTAATGATTACGAGGTGGGCATTGGAACATTTAAGGGCGCAATCAACCCAAATACTAAAACTTTTCGTGAATTTCCAAAGTGGTGGGCCAAAAATAAACATAAATTTAAAAATAAAAAAATTGCCATGTTTTGCACCGGTGGAATTCGGTGTGAAAAATCTAGTAACTTCTTGTTAGGTGAGGGTATTGAGGATGTATTTCATTTAAAAGGTGGTATTTTAAAATACTTGGAGCAAGTTGCAAAACAAGACAGTGCCTGGGAAGGGGAATGTTTTGTTTTTGACAATCGTGTCTCAGTTGGTCACGGCTTAAAAGAGGGCAATTATGATCAATGCTACGCCTGTCGGCGACCTGTAACCCAGCAAGATAAGAACAGAGCAGAATATGTTCAAGGTACGCAATGTCATCAATGCATAAATGAATATACAAAAGAAGATCGAGCTAGGTTTGGGGAAAGGCAACGTCAAATTGATGAAAAAACCAAATTGTTAGATTAGCCTGAACTTTGTTTAAGACTTGCAATTACTATGTTGGTTTCTCAAATTTAGGCCATCAGTTTTATTGGCCCCAAAGCACCACTAAAGCGTAAAGCCCCAACCAAATCTAAAAGTCTAGATTTTCTACACTCAACGCATTCGTTTGAATGAACTCTCGCCGTGGTTCTACCACATCGCCCATTAGCTTTGTAAAAAGATCATCGGCCTCGGCGAAGTCTTCCACCTTAACCTGAAGTAAAGTTCGTGCATCAGGATCAAGAGTTGTTTCCCAAAGTTGACCAGGATTCATTTCACCCAAACCTTTGTACCTCTGCAGCGAAAGTCCTTTTTCACCCTCTTCCAGAATAGCACTCAACAAGGTTAGTGGACCATTTACCACCTGAAGGCGGTCTTTGCGAACTAACGTACAAGCACTGCCATATGTTTCCTGTAAACTTTTTGTCAAAGTACCAGTGCGTCGGGCCTCACCAGATCGAAGCATGGCTCCATCAAGATTACGAACCTCCTCTACACCACGCAAAATACGAGCCAGCCTCATACCTCGGTCTTGGGTAGGACGCCCTTGCCAACCACGCTCATATTCTAATGCAATTAAATCAAGACGGCGAGCAACTGCATCAGCCATTCCTTGCAGATCGCGATCGACTGCTCCTGGCATAAAAGCGCCAGCAATTGCCGCTTGTTCAAGTATATGACGGGGGTAGTGAGTTGGAAACGCGTCCACAATGCGTTTCAATTGGCGCGCCTCCTCAATGACCCTCATCAAATCTGCGCCAATAATTTCTTCTCCATTAGTCAATCGCAATAAAGCACCCTCAATACCCTGCTCTATAAGATATTCATCCAAAGCCGGTTGATCTTTTAGATAAACCTCTGATCGCCCCCTGCTAACTTTAAACAAGGGTGGCTGGGCAATATACAAAAAACCCCCCTCAATTAATGATGGCATTTGGCGAAAGAAAAATGTCAGCAACAAGGTACGGATATGTGCGCCATCCACATCAGCATCAGTCATGATTACAATCTTATGATAGCGTAACTTTTCAATATTAAATTCTTCTCGGCCAATTCCCGTTCCCAAAGCCATCACAAGGTTGCCAATTTCCTGACTGCCGAGCATCCGATCAAAACGGGCCCGCTCAACATTAAGAATTTTTCCACGAAGGGGTAGGACTGCCTGAGTCATTCTATCTCGACCAGTCTGAGCCGACCCGCCAGCACTGTCACCCTCAACCAAAAAAACTTCTGTTTTGGAAGGATCTTTTTCTGAACAATCCTTAAGCTTCCCAGCTAAAAAATTTACGTCCATAGCAGTTTTTCTGCGGGTTAAGTCGCGGGCCTTGCGCGCCGCTTCACGCGCCAAAGCAGCCTCAATAATTTTTCCAACAATGATTTTTGCCTGAGCAGGATTTTCTTCAAACCACTCAGATAATTTTTCTCCTACCAGTCCCTCAACTGCAGGACGAACTTCTGAGCTAACTAATTTGTCTTTAGTTTGACTTGAAAATTTTGGATCAGGCACCTTTACTGATAGTACACAGGTAAGACCCTCACGAGCATCGTCACCAGTGAAGCTTATCTTCTCTTTTTTTGCTATTCCACTCGATTGAGCATAATTATTTATGGTCCTAGTAAGTGCACCACGAAACCCAGCCATGTGGGTGCCACCATCTCGCTGTGGAATATTGTTTGTAAAAGGCAAAACATTTTCATGGTATGAGTCGTTCCACCACATTGCAACTTCAACGCCAATATCATCTCGGCTACCCTTGACGTAGATAGGGTCTTCCATAATCGATGACTTTGATCGATCTAAATATTTTACAAACTCTTTCACACCACCATCGTAATAAAGCTCTGTTCGTTTTACTTCTGCCGGACGCAAATCTTCTAAAATAATACGGACACCTGAGTTTAGAAAAGCGAGCTCCCGCAGACGCTTCTCAAGCGTTTCAAACTGGTATTCCAGATTTGAAAATGTGCCAGTTGAAGCAAGAAAACGTACCTCTGTTCCAGTGCGATCCCCACAATCCTGCACAACAGTTAGGTGGTCTACTGTGTCTCCATGCTCAAAACGCGCAAGATGTTCCTTACCACCACGCCAAATACGTAGCTCAAGCCAAACAGAAAGCGCATTAACCACAGAGACGCCAACACCATGAAGACCGCCAGAAATTTTATATGAATTGCTGTCAAACTTACCACCCGCATGTAGTTGCGTCATAATAACTTCAGCAGCAGAAACGCCTTCTTCCTCATGAATGCCAACAGGGATCCCACGACCATTATCCTCGACAGACACCGAGCTATCCGCATGAATTCTCACCATTACATGGTCGGCATGGCCTGCCAAAGCCTCATCAATCCCGTTGTCCACACACTCATAAACCATATGATGCAAACCAGAACCGTCATCAGTGTCACCAATGTACATACCGGGCCGCTTTCTAACAGCCTCTAAGCCTCTGAGAACCTTAATAGAATCAGCTTCATAGTCTTCTGAAATCGAGGGTTTCTCAGTCATACTGCTCACCTTTTGTAAATTACACAACAGATAGCGTATTTTGTAACCTTTGTCACGCGAATGACACAACAGTTAGTGGTTGATTATTACTCTTTAATTTAGATTAAACAAAACAGATTTTAGATGCCGTAGCAACTAAATGAATCTTTTTTTCGGGCTTTAATTATAAAATCTCAACTCCAACAGACAGGTGCCTGTCACTGCTAATTTTTAAGTTGTAGCCAACACTATTTAAAACTGGCCTGAAGGTTACACCCTTCACCGTCACATACCGAAGCAGCCTTTTTCATTCTTATTTTTGCAGACCCCCAAACAAAGTCTCCAATTTTAAATCAATCAAACAAAAGGTATCGCCAACCCAACCAATATAAGTGACAGGCCCGACACCTTATTAATTCTAACCACTGCCTTAGAAGAATTTAAAACAGAACGGATTTTATTTACAAAAACAGCCAGAGTTAGATTGCCAAATAACGGCGTAACTACAGAAACCACAACTATCGCTACAATATCTAAAAAAGTAATGTCATCTAAATCAAAAAAACTTGGCAACACACCCATATAAAAAAGAATGGCTTTTGGATTACCTAAAATTACAAAAACACCCGCAGCAAAGCCTGCTCCGATACCTGGGCGTGTAAGCTGACTATTTTCACCAAAAGAACGCTCTGCTTTAAAAATCAATAAAGCTCCCATTATCAGAAATATCAGCGTGGCAGAAAAACGAAGGAGGGCCATAATTCCGTCAATTTCATTAACCAACCAACTTACACCTAAAATAGCCAGTATTGGCCACACGGCATCACCAAACGATACGCCCAAGGCTAACGGCCAAGCCGCTTGAAAGCCACCAGACATTGCTCGGGCCAGAAGTGCAATCCAGACTGGTCCTGGGGTAAGAAACAAAATAAGCACCGCCAGCGCATAAAAACTCAAGTCCAGTACAGAAACGGTCATGGTCATTTAAAAGCTATACTGGATTTCCCATCTCCATCCATAGCCAACAGGTGTTGCGCACGACCCCCCAACTCTTGAAAAAGCTCTGGACCTGTTCCAGTCAACCAGGCTTGGGCTCCCAACGCACAAATTTCATCATACAGCGCCTCACGCCTATTAGAATCCAAATGCGCAGCTACCTCATCCAAGAGTAGTAAGGGTGTCGTGCCAGTTTTCTCTTTTAACGCGCGACAATTTGCCAAAATCAACGATATTAAAAGCGCTTTTTGTTCTCCAGTTGAACTGTCTTTTGCGGGTATATTTTTATCTGAAAAAACGCCATAAAGATCATCACGGTGTGGTCCTAATAGTGTTCGCCCCACTATAATGTCACGCTTGCGGTATTGGGAAAATAATTCCGCCAAGTCTTGGCTGTTGGTTGGCATTTCTACATCTTCTGCATTTACGAGCTCAAGGTGAGCCGAAGGAAATATCGTTTCAGAACACTCCTGAGCTGCATCAACTAACTTTAACGCTTCCTTCCTTGAAATTCTAATTTTGATGGCAGCTTTAGCCATTTGACTTTCAATCGCTCTATACCAGTGCTCATCTCTGACTTGATCTTTCAGCAAGCGATTTCGTTCTCGCATAGCCTTTTCATAGATTAAGACATTTTCAGCATGATCTGCATCAAAAGAAAGTGTCATGCGGTCCAAAAACCTGCGTCGGCCATCTGCGGCCTCAGTCCAAAGGCGATCCATTGCTGGTATCAACCACAGTATTCGAACAATTTTGCCCAACTTAACCTGCGTAACATTCTTATCGTCAATACGCACCTGTCTAGAATTTCCATTTTCTGACCAGGTTTCTATTTCATATTTGCGATCATGAAGCCGAACCACAGCCTTAATCTTCCAGCCTAAATTTTCAGGTTTTTGGACCATATCTGTAGCGCTTGCTCGCCGCACACCACGGCCTGGCGACAACAAAGAGACAGCTTCAAGAATGTTAGTTTTACCTGCACCATTTGCTCCGTAAATGGCCAGGGGTCTGGGATCACAGGCAATCTGAATAGCGCGATGTGACCGAAAATACGAAATGTTTAACTTTTCAACGGCCAGGCTGGGCATCTGCGCCCCTCAGCTTTCGGTTTTCCTACACTCTCATAGGCATGACAACATAAATAGCTGACGTATCACTACCTTCACGCATCAGAGTAGGATCACCCGAAGAGTTAAATAAAAATACTGCATTTTCACGGTCTACTTGACTTGCAATTTCTAGGAGGTATTTCGCGTTAAACCCTATTTCAAGTTTTTCATCCGCATATGCCACTGCAAGCTCTTCTTCGGCAGCGCCACTGTCTGGAGCATTAACAGATAATATCAACCGATCTTCGTCTAAAGACATCTTTACTGCACGTGATCGTTCAGAAGAAACAGTAGC
>TARA_B110000114_G_scaffold178223_1_pt1 | contig 10991 bp, 6 predicted proteins | sample TARA_B110000114 | Tara Oceans TARA_B110000114 (sample SAMEA4397311) | marine metagenome | biome: Polar Biome; feature: [SRF] surface water layer (ENVO:00010504); material: water (ENVO:00002006), including particulate matter (ENVO:01000060) such as... | depth 5 m
CTTTTTGAAGTGGCTGAAATAATGCCAACTGGAATAGCAATTAAATAAGCAACAAGTAACGAAGTAAGACAAATCGCGAGGCTGAGCCAGAATTTCTGACCGAGTAATTCACTGATATTAAGGCGCAAAATACAACTATCGCCAAATTCGCCTTGAAAAGCATTAATAATCCAACTGCCCCAACGCACCATATAAGGTCTATCTAGACCTAAACGAACACGCTCGGCTTCGACGTCGGCAATGGTTATTGCACCACCCTGAGAACTCTTGAAAGCAAGATAGCGTTCTGCACAGTCGCCTGGCACGAGTTCCATTAAACTAAAAACAATCAGGGAGACCAAAATTAGCGTAAATATCGCTAAAAATGCCCGTGTTATAGCGAAACGAAAGAATTGCATTGAGTTAAAGTCCTTATTTATTGCTTTTCTGGGTTTGGCTTAACAAAACTACCCTTTATTATTTAACCTAAAAATTATCCACGACTCTCAACAAAGAGTAGCCGTGGACAAATCTTTATCTAAAAAGAACGTTTACTTCCCAAAATACCACTGAGGACCGCGGTAAGGATAAGACCTGTAGTAGGCATAAGAAGCCGTCTTATATTCAGGAAAATTCTTCAAAGTGTTGCTGTGATAAACCGGTGAAACCGATTTAACAGTACCAATGAAAAGCAAATTTTCAGTCATAGTTTTAACTAACTTTTTACCCAATCGATTCGACTCAGTCGAGCCCGCTGTTGCGGCCTGGAAAGCACTAATATCTTCGATCATTTCATAGGCATAAGCCGGTGGTTTAACACCTGATGCACCATCTGAATCAAGATACTCACCCCAGAGCATAGCTGATCTTTGGTTAAAGTAGTTATCGTAAGGTGGGATAAATAGCTCTGAAACACCCAAAATAACAGCCAATGGCTGGCCTTTAGAGTACATGGTAACGTCGAGCTGGTTAGCTGTCATAGACGAGCGAAACTCATCTGTTGTAACTTCTTTAACCGTATTGTTAATGCCTACAGCACCCCAATGTTGGCCAACTAGTTCGACTTGCTTAATCGAAATTGCCTGTGTCGCTACCTGAAGGTTTAAAACCAATGGCTGACCATTAGGCATTTCGCGCATTCCATCACCGTCAACGTCTTTCATGCCAATTTCATCCAGCAATTGGTTAGCTAACTTAGGATCAAACTGTGCAAAGTGTTGCGTCCACTTCTCATCAACAAAAGAAGGCGTTGGTGAAAAACCAATGTATTGCTGTGGTGTACCCGTTCCGAAGAAAATAACTTCATTTATTTCATCTCGGTTCATCGCTACAGACATCGCTTGACGAAACTTCAGATTACCAAAAACCTTACGTTTTTCCAAATCTTCAGACGTTACGTTAAACGCAAATGTAGGCATCGCAACTTCAGGTTTCAATTCCATAGTGAAATTGCTTTTTTCCTGATTCTCAAGCAATAAAGGGGCATGATCAAGATTCAATGCCTGTTGCTTGAAAGAAACTTCGCCATTCATCATTTTCAACAAACGCACTTCACTTTCACTAACGAATAGTTCGTCTTGCTCACTGATGTAAGGTAACTGATTACCTGCAGTGTCAACCATGTAGAAATATGGGTTAGCAACAAAGTGACGTCCTTCTGTACTTTCTGAAATAACAATATGACTTTCCAATGTTGGCGCTGCATGTGCTGGCAAAACATCTAATTTGTCAGAATTAGTCAACATGGGAGTTGCTGTATCCATCCAATCGGAGCTGCCGTAATAGGCGGCTATCGCTGCGTAACCATTTTCAAAGCCTAACTTTTTTGCATTAGCATCAGCGTTAGAATTAACCGCAGGATGCCACTGGCCAAGAAAATGTTTAGGCTGGAAGCCTTGTGCATAATGATTGGCAAAATGTGACAGCAGGCCTGGTTTTGGAGATGGCAAGTTGAAACGAACCGTTTGCGCATCAATAACGTCTACCGTCATTGGTTCACCACCCACAAGAACATAATCCTTTGGCTTTTCACGGACATTAGTGTCAATGGCTAAATTCTCATACCAAAACTCAACATCTGCAGCACCAAATGGCGCGCCGTCAGACCATTTTTGACCCTTTCGTAGGAAGAATGTTAACTGCGTAAAGTCATCATTCCATTCCCAGCCTTGGGCTACATTTGGAACAATGGTTTCAAGGTCGTCTGAATAACGAACCAGATTAACGTGACGAATGGCCATGAAATCTGACGTGCCTGATTCAGTCGCGTTTGAAAGTGCATCAAATGTACCGCCATAACTACCAATCGCATCATAGGGTGCAACTATTAGTGGTTCTGATGGAAGACGATCTGAAAGAGACGGTAATTTAGGGTTGCCGTGAATGCGACCATTTAAATCATCTGAGTCTGGGTTGCCATTAAATGTTAATTTGCAGCTTGCCAGTTTTTCAAATTCGTCGAGTTCAAATTGTTGGGGATATTCGCCTTTCATGCCCATATCTTTTGCTACAGTAACTGCAGGGCAGTCAGCGGCATTAACTGTGGCGAAAGGCACACCTGTCAGCAATAGTGCAGCCGCACTGGCACTAGCAAGCGATGTAAGTTTAGTAATTTTCATTTTCTCTCCTGATTTGCTGTTGTTTTACGATATTTACTTTTTTAAACTTTTAAGACTTTTTTTGACATTGAGCCAGTTTTCAATCATTTTAGCCAGCTTTTATGTCGTTAGGATGACAAGCCATAGTTTATTATAGTTATTGCACCATACCCATGCGTAATTCTAAGGGGTTACTTTATGGGTGAGGTTTTATTAAATATACCTCTTTCGATTGTTATGTCCATGCCATTAATGAAAATTGAGTATAGTTTTAAATAATAGGATCCGTGATCAAAACCTATGCATTATTAAAACGGCGGAATATAGCCCTTTCATTGGAAATAACATTTTAAAGGCACCTACTTTAAAAAGTAGGTGCCTTAGCTTTCTTGCCCAAAGGCAAATGTTTAAACGTAGTCTTTATACTTATCTAAAAAACGAATGGGCTTTGCCAGCGCATCTTTGCGGAAAGGATCACCTAGTTCACGGCTACACATAATTTCAAGTACACACATCTTGCCTTCGTTCATTTGCATATCGAGCGCTTTTTTGAATGCAGGACCAACATCTTCTAACTTGTCGATAGTAATACCTTCAGCACCCATTGATTTAGCTATTTCTGCCCAACTCTCTGACTCAAGTTCGTCAGCGATAAAACGACGATTATAAAAATCCACCTGATTCTTTTTTTCAGCACCCCATTGACGATTATGGAATACAACCGATGTCACAGGAATGTTGTGGCGCACACAAGTTAAGGTTTCCATCATACTCATACCCCAAGCACCATCACCCGCGTAAGAAACCGCAGGACGTTCTGGTGAAGCAACTTTAGCGCCCATCATAGTCGGTAAAGCATAACCACAGTTGCCAAAACTCATTGGCGCAAAAAAACTACGAGGACGTTCAAAACGCAAATAGCTGTTAGCGACTGAATTAATGTTACCAATGTCAGTCGACACCATAACGTCTTTAGGCATAGCCTTTTCAAGTTCACGCAATACTTGACGAGGGTGTAACCAACTACCTTCTTCGTTCTTATGCTCTTCAATTACGTCAAGGCTATAGGCATCTTTCTCATGGATCCAATCATCTAGCTCAGCTTCCCATGATGCTTTTTCAGCAGCAATGTTGGCGAGTCTTTCTACACGAGTTGCATCGCTGGCTAAAACTTTATCTTGAATGCGTGACAATAAAGCAACTGCCGTAGCTTTTGCATCACCACAGATACCGACTGAAATTTTCTTCACCAAACCCAGCATTTTATTGTCCGCATCAACCTGAATGATCTTGGCATCTTTAGGCCAGTAGTCCATTCCGTGCTGTGGCAAAGTGCCAAAGGGTCCAAGGCGGGTCCCAAGCGCTAATACAACATCCGCTTTAGCCATCAATTTCATTGCCGCTTTAGAACCTTGGTACCCTAATGGGCCAACCCAAAGATCATGGCTTGCAGGAAAAGAGTCGTTGTGCAAGTAAGTGTTTGCAACCGCAGCACCGATGCGTTCAGCTAAGGCTTTACATTCTTCAACCGCATCCGCCATAACAACACCACCACCAGAGATAATCACTGGGTTCTTCGCTTGAGCGAGTAACTCAACTGCTTCTGCTAGACTAGCTTCACCCCCTGCACCACGGTCAAGGCGTTGTGGTTTCGGGATTTCCACATCTATTTCACCATAGAAATAATCACGAGGAATATTCAATTGAGTCGGTCCCATTTCAGACATGGCGCGATCAAAACAACGCCCGGTAAACTCGGCCATACGGTTAGGATTATTGACGTGTCCTTGATACTTAGTGAACTCTTGAAACATTGGTAATTGGTTGGCTTCCTGGAATCCGCCAAGACCCATACCCATTGTGCCAGTCTCAGGTGTAATAACGACAACGGGAGAATGCGCCCAAAAAGCCGCTGCAACCGCAGTTACACAGTTACTGATACCCGGACCATTCTGGCCAATAACAACGCCATGACGACCGGATGCACGCGAATAGCCATCGGCCATATGGGCCGCGCCTTGTTCGTGGACTACTGGAATTAATCGAATGCCAGCTGGCGCAAAGATATCCATTGCATCCATAAATGCAGAACCCATGATACCAAACATGTCAGTCACGTTGTTTGACACCATCGTCTCTACGAAGGCTTCACTTGGAGTCATTTTCATAAAATTTTCCTCAGTTTAAATTTAAATTAATGAGTGATATAAGTTTAGGACCAGACTGATATAGCCAGCCTGGCTTTGATTTTGGTTCTTCAAAGCAACCACATAAAAAAACCGCATGGCAGAATCATTTAAGGATTTAATGCGATAGATCAATTAAAAGTGAGACATTGAATCTCATAATAAGAAACAATCTAACTATATTAAGGTCACGATAATCTCGTGGTAGTTTCACGGTAGTACCAGAAAAGACCTTTTCATAATACCAATTAAACCAAAAGTATATCTACAGAAATTCAATGTCGACTTTGCATTCCCAATCGAGTCAAAATTTCAAAGCATTTCTTTAATTAGCGCTGCTAACAGCTTAATACCTGATTCGATACGATTAGATGCAATTGATGAGTAGCCCAAACGGAAAAAGTTTTGCGGCGGATTATCCTCCATAAACCAAATATCGCCCGACTCAATCAATATACTAACTTCACGTGCGCGTTTTTTAAGCTCTCTTGTGTCTACCTGTGGAGGCAATTCTACCCAGTAAGATGTCCCACCAAAAGAAGGCTTGCGAGTTGATTCAGGCAGGTATTTATTGAGCGCATCACCCATGACCTGCCAGCGCTCTCGGTAAGTTTCACTCAGGCGATGAATTAACGAGTCATGATGGCCCATCGATAAAAACAGCGCCACTAAACGCTGATTATTCGTTGCTGGATGGCGAATCATCAGCCGACGAAGCGCCCTCGCTTCAGCAATGAGCTCTTTTGATGCAATCATGTAACCAATGCGCAACCCTGGAGCCAATGTCTTTGACAAACTACCGATATAAATCACACGATTGTGTTTATCAAGGCTTTTGAGCGCTGGCGTAGGTTCGCCCACAAAGTTGATCTCACTCTCATAGTCGTCTTCGATGATCAAAAAATCATGTTTTTCAGCGTCATCAAGGAGCTGTTTACGCCGAGCTAGCGGCATGGTGCTCGTGGTCGGTGACTGATGACTCGGGGTAACGAAAACAAATTCGCAACTATTCATGTCAGGACCGGGCACCACGCCCTCGTTGTCGATAGCCAGCGGTATGACCTGTTCTGACTTGAGCGAAAAAATATTGTGCGCATCGGTATAACCCGGATTCTCCATGCCAATACGACTGTCTTTACTAATAAGTAGGTCAGCAAGAATATAAACGGCCTGCTGCGCGCCCATTGTTATCAGTATTTCGTCACGTGAAGCCCAAACGCCTCGACGAGGCAATATACGCGCCTGAATTTGTTCAATGAGTAACGGATCGTCAGTATCAATATGATCAGGCGTAACGTCTTCAATGTCGCTAACACTTAAAGCCTGCCGACAGCACTCCCGCCAATCCGATACTGGAAATAGTTTAGGATCGAGCTGACCGGATAGAAACGGATAACTATAATTTTGCCAATCAGCCGGTTTAACAATATTCTGCTGTTGAGAAGGTCGATATTTGATGTGTTTATTCCAATCGGGTTGAACATCATTCAGTTTTTCGGATGCCTGATGATGATTCACTCGGCCGCCTAAAAAGGTTTGGTCAATGTAATAGCCACTGCGCTCACGAGATATTAAATACCCCTCGTCGATGAGCTGCTGATAGGCCAATACCACAGTATTACGGGCGATACCTAAGTGCCGTGCCAATTCACGTGACGAGGGCAATGGTATCTCTAACGGTAACTTTTTATCCAAAATAGCCGTGACAATCATTTCGCGCAATTGACGCTGATAACTCATCTTGCGGTTATTCGATAGCTCAAATAAGCTACGCCACATGATTTTTTCTTGTTGGTTGTGCTGGTTTTTGACTCTCAATTCAGTAATTATCCGGTTTTAATTAAACGGGTTGGTATCATCAATAAATAGGCTCTGGCTCTATTGTAACTGCGCGAAATCATTTTAGCTTGCAATAAGACGCAAACCATTCATATTTAGTACTAATGTAGCGTTAAATTCTAGAACTGAGTAACAAAATAATCTAGATTAGTTAGCGCTCATTAAGGCTAACTAAAAAACAATGGAATACGACGGGGAATCCCATGAAACCAAATGAAATTAGTGACATAGTAAACAGCGACAAAAGCCACGTTTGGCATCATCTTAGCCAGCATAAGCCAATGCAAGAAACTGGCCCAATGATGATAGTTGAAGGTAAGGGAATGCGCGTCAAGGATATCAACGGGCGCGAATATCTGGATGCCGTCTCTGGTGGCGTATGGACAGTCAACGTTGGATATGGCCGTGAAAGTATTGCCAATGCCGTACGTGATCAATTGACCAAGATGTGTTATTTCGCAAATTCAGCAGGGAGTATTCCTGGCGCGCAGTTTGCTGAAAAACTAATTAACAAAATGCCGGGGCTGAATCGTGTTTACTATTCAAATTCAGGTTCAGAAGCCAATGAAAAGGGCTTCAAATTAGTGCGTCAATTATCCCATATGAAAAATGATGGTAAGAAGCATAAAATTATCTACCGTGACCGTGATTATCACGGCACAACCATTACCGCTTTGTCTGCAACGGGTCAAGCTCAACGTAAAGATCAATATGGTCCTTACACACCTGGATTTGTCGAAATGCCACATTGCCTAGCTTATCGCTCACCGAATGGTGGTGATTCAGACTTTGGTGTTCAGGCTGCAGGCGAGTTAGAAAAGATAATTTTGCGTGAGGGGCCCGACACAGTTGGTTCTGTTTGCCTAGAGCCGATTACTGCTGGTGGCGGCGTTATTGTGCCACCTGAAGGCTACTTTGAAACAATTCAAGAAATCTGCACTAAATACGGTGTTCTAATCCACATAGATGAAGTGGTTTGTGGCATGGGCCGAACCGGTAAGTGGTTCGGTTATCAACACTTTGGTGTGAAGCCAGATATTGTCACCATGGCCAAAGGTGTTGCCAGTGGTTACGCCGCTATTTCTGTTACGGCAACAACTGAAGACTTGTTCAAAGAATTCCTGGCTGACCCATCTGACAAAATGGGCTACTTTCGTGACATCAGCACCTTCGGTGGCTGTACTGCGGGTCCAGCGGCTGCACTAGAAAACATGCGCATCATTGAAGAAGAAAATCTACTCGACAATGTGACAAAAATGGGCCATTACACACTGGACCGTCTGCATGAGTTGCAACAAAAGCACCCGATTATTGGTGACGTCCGGGGTAAGGGTTTATTTCTAGGAGCTGACTTAGTTAAAGATCCTAAGACGCGTGAGCCAGTTGATGAATCGGTCGCAGCTGCAATTGCAGCGGATTGTTTAAAGCAAGGCGTGATGATCGGCAGAACTAATCGGAGCCTTAACGATTACAACAATACATTGTGTTTGAGTCCCGCTTTAATTTGCACTAAAGACGATATTGATGAAATCATTACCGCTATCGATAACGCGATTACTAATTTGCCTAGCTAAACAGAAAAATATTTTAAAAACGCGAAAAAGGCTGGGCTTTCCAGCCTTTTTTTGCAGTAGAATAACCTCTCATTTTTTGCAGGCCTAAGCCGTGAATGCAATCGAACTAAACGACCTGAAAATCGGTGACAACATCGAGCTTGATTTTATTATCGAAGAACTGCGTGAGAAAGATTTTCTCAGCCTTTCAGCAACCAAGGCTATTAATCTACTCAGCGCAATTGCCAAAACAGCCATTGGTGAAGATCCTTCATTTGTCGATAGCTGGAACACCCTCGAAGAAGATCAATATATGGCTGACGGTGGCCGGTATCGTAAACGCCGTCATGCCGTATTTCAGACCACAAAGCAGTCCCCAAAACCGCAACTAATGCCTTACCAACCGCATTACCAAACTGAAGACTATAATCAGTTAAATGGCGGGGTTGAGCGATACTTTGCTCCAATTATGCCCGATCTAATTGAAAGCCCGTCACTGATGGCTTTACTTGATTTTGGGCAGCAGATATTTAGTCCAATGGCTGGAAGTAACCAATGGCACATTGAATTACATCAATTTCGAATCGAAGCGAGGGATGGTCAAAAAGGAAATCCAACGCCTGAAGGCGTTCATCGAGATGGTGTCGACTTTGTCATTGTAGTGATGATCAATCGAGTCAATATTGATAGTGGTGCCACCACTATTTACAATCTAGACAACGAACTGGTGGGTGAATTCACTTTACTTGATACTTTCGACATGGCGATTGTCAACGATCACAAGGTCTATCACGGTGTCACCCCCATCACTCAGAAAGTAGCCGCGCAAGAAGCCTACCGAGATGTTCTGGTCATTACTTACAAGAAGACAAGATAAGATCTATAAAAAAAGCGACCTTAAAAGCCGCTTTTTACTAATGAATTTAGTTTTAACTACTTTATAATGTTTAATATAATATTGTTGGTTCATTAACTAATTTCGCTAAACAGTTTAAGACCCCGTACTATTTAAATTTTTAGATTACCGTTAGAGAGGCCAGAAGTGGAAAGAGAGTCAATGAGTTTTGATGTGGTCATTATTGGCGCCGGTCCTTCAGGGCTCACGGCTGGTATTCGCTTGGCACAACTTGCGAAAGAACAGGCACGTGAGCTCACCATTTGCATCCTTGAGAAGGGTTCTGAGGTTGGTGCGCACATTTTGTCTGGTGCCGTGCTTGAACCGCGGACCTTAAATGAACTTATTCCCGATTGGAAAGCAAAGGGCGCACCACTCAACACGCCCGTTACGTCGGATGAATTTCGTTATCTCACGGCCTCTAGTTCAATTAAAATGCCAACGCCGCCGCAAATGCATAATGACGGTAATTACATTATTAGCCTCGGTAACTTTTGCCGATGGCTTGCAGAACAAGCAGAAGAGCTAGGGGTAGAAATATTCCCAGGCTTTGCCGCAGCAGAAATCCTTTATGATGACGACGGTGCAGTGCGCGGTGTGGCAACAGGTGACATGGGTATTGGCAAGGATGGAGAGCCAACCGATAACTTTGAACCCGGCATGGAGTTAATTGGGCGCCAGACAATCTTTGCCGAAGGCTGCCGGGGATCACTCTCCGGTGAGTTGATGAAAACTTTTGGTTTGCGTGATGGCGTTGAGCCACAAACTTATGGTATCGGCATCAAAGAATTATGGGAAATACAGCCTGAAAAACATAGCGAAGGCAGCACTTTGCACACCATCGGCTGGCCTCTCAAGTCAGATACCTACGGTGGGTCATTCCTCTATCATATTGCCGACAACCAGATATCAGTTGGCTTTGTTATAGGTCTTGATTATAAAAACCCTTACCTCAGCCCTTTCGAAGAATTTCAGCGCTTCAAGACCCACCCCGCTATTCGAAACCTTTTTGAAGGTGCCAAACGTATTTCTTATGGTGCAAGAGCAATCTCTGAAGGGGGTTTCCAGTCGATTCCAAAACTAACCTTCCCAGGTGGTATGCTCGTTGGTGACACCGCAGGCTTCCTCAACGTGCCCAAAATCAAAGGCACACACACCTCAATGAAAAGTGCGATGGTAGCCGCTGAAGCCGTATTTGAATTGTTACCCGTCGAATATGATGAAACGGCGCCGGGCAACGCACTTGAAGCCACCGCTTACCCTGACCGTTTAAAGAAAACTTGGCTATGGAGCGAACTTTACAAAGTGCGCAATATTCGTCCAGGATTTAAAAAAGGCCTATGGCTAGGTTTAATTAATGGCGCATTAGAATCATTCATCTTTAAGGGTAAAACCCCTTGGACAATGGGACACCATAAGGATCATGAACAAACTGGTCACAAAGATGCCTACCCAAAAATTGATTATCCTAAGCCCGATGGGAAAATTTCATTTGATCGATTGTCTTCAGTATTTTTATCCAATACCTATCATGAAGAAAATCAGCCTGCACATTTAAAACTACTTCAGGATAGCGTCCCAATCGAGTTGAATTTGGCTGAATATGACGCGCCAGAGCAGCGTTATTGCCCAGCAGGTGTGTATGAAATCGTTGAAATTGAAAACAAACCACATTTACAAATCAATGCACAAAACTGCGTTCATTGTAAAACTTGTGATATTAAAGACCCCAGTCAAAACATTCACTGGACCGTACCAGAAGGTGGCGGTGGGCCAAACTATCCCAACATGTAACATTGAGTAGTAATAATTTATTAAACAAAGGCATCACCCTCGAGTGGTGCTTTTTTATGTCCGTTGGTTTATTCATAAAACTCAAACACGTTTATGCAACCTACTACCGTTTATAAACATACAACAATTTTACTTTTGTAATTAAAGG
>TARA_B110000114_G_scaffold27312_1_pt1 | contig 10902 bp, 15 predicted proteins | sample TARA_B110000114 | Tara Oceans TARA_B110000114 (sample SAMEA4397311) | marine metagenome | biome: Polar Biome; feature: [SRF] surface water layer (ENVO:00010504); material: water (ENVO:00002006), including particulate matter (ENVO:01000060) such as... | depth 5 m
GATAATTTTCTTGAGCATTTTGAACATTTATTTAACACAGACATTATAGTTTTTTTGTTTAAACGTTTTATATTTAAATATCAAATTTATTTATAAATTTATAAATTTATAAATTTATAAATAAATATGATTATAAAATCAATAGATTTTGTTAAAAAATTTATGTCAGACATAACTTTAATATTAGTGTATACAAAAGGTTTTTCCGAAATCAGACGAAAATTTTTTGAGAAAGTTCAGTGTATTTCTAAGAAAGACAATATACCATACGAGTTTGTCTTAAACCAAGAACTCGACAACCGGGATAATTTTAAAAACACTTCAAATAAAAGTAAATCATTACCAGTATTTAATTTTGTCGGGTCATTTGCAACTAAAGATTTTGGTAAAATTTTATCAGACATCGATTTAAATCAAAAACCCAATCTTAAAAGCCCGGGTGTATTAATTCGCATAAAAGACATTATAGATAAAACGAACCCATCAACTAAATCTGCCAATATGCCATTTTCATTTATAAGATTTTATTTAGGTACGATTAAAGGGTACGAACCTCCTTGGATTTATGATAAGTTTGGAAACTGTGAATTTAATCTTTCAGGAATCCCTGTATGGTTAGAAAAAATTAAACTAATAGTACCTGATGAAATATTATTATCAATTAATGAAATTTTATTTAAAGATAGTATTTCGTTAAGAGATTTAGTAAAGATCAATGATATTATGAAAAAATACACTTCAATCACATGGATAAACGAGGACATCCAAATAGGTTATAAATTTGTACATGGTATAAAGTATGATTTGGATGATTTATTAATAAATACTAAATCTAAAATAGTAGCTAAATTTATATATAAATATGATAACAAAAATGGCCATGATAAGTACAATTTACCACAAGATTATTTATTAGTAGATTTATCACTTAATCAAACAACGGGGGATTTGATATCTCTTGAGTACTATTATTTAGATGATAGTTCTTATAAATTTAAAAGTTTAAAGAGGTATTTACCAGCTGATTTGGTTAAAACATACCGTGAGGAATTTGGTAACAGTGCTGGTTATTTGACAACTCTTGGTACAAGGTTAGATTTACTTGAAAAAATCGAAAGATATAATACAAATGAGAAAATTATGCCATTTTTTGAATTTAATAACCTTAGAAAAGATTTAAATCATTTTGCTGAAAATCAGGGGTATGCAAAATATAACCCTGATTTTAAACAACAGAGTATCAAAGAGATGGATAAAAATGTGCAAGATTTGATTAAAAACATACGAGAAGATTTATTTAAAATTTATAAGGACAAAATTATTAACAAAAAAGATGAATTTTATTATTATATTTTGAGAGGTGAAGAAGCCAATTTACAAATTAGTAAATTTTTAATAAATCAACGACTTTCTAATGGTATAAAATGTCCTTTTTTCTTTTTACAGGGTCAAGATTTAAAAATATTGATAAATTTATCATTAAAATTTAAATTTGATCCTATAAAATTTGTTTATTGTATAAATAATCTAGCAAATATTACAGGGTTTGATTCATCTGATATATTTAATCAAATAAATTATGAATCATTTTCTTTAATAGAAAATGAGAATGGGTTATTTGATTTCTATGAAAATAAACTATTATTAGCATCTAATAATGTTGAAAATTTTAATGAAATTTTGTTATCAATGAATTTGAAAATAACTTTCAAAAATAGAAATTATAGTCTTTATGAAGGTGATACTTTGTTGATAACTGAAAAAATCATTAAGAACATAAATGATTTTCTTAAGCAAAAAAATTTATACATAAAATACTCACATTTTTCAATTAATAGATATGAGTTATTTGACTGGAATAGTTCTAGTATTCTTAATATATCAATTGAACAAGCTCAAAAATTATTAATTATAAGAATATTAAATTAATATTCGTGCTTATTAATAAACATGGCAGAATCGAATTTTATTAATTTAAATAATTTTGACTTTATAGGAGAAAATGACAGTATTAAGGTTTTTTATCTTGAAGCCCCTCTCTCTGTTATTCCAGAAAAATACAGAAAAAAATTAGCTAGTATGATGATAAATATAGATGGATATCATACAGGTATAGGATTTGTAGTAAATAATAAATCATTTATTATTGATTATACAGCAACCAATGGTATTCAAAATGCTTTGTTACCTGATGAAAATAGTTTAGATCATGGACAATTAGTATGGAAAAATGGTTCTTTTATTGAAATAGGTAATGACAAAGAACAATCATGGTCTAATAAAGAAGGATATTGGAAAAAAAGTACATATTTATCTACTATAAACAAAGAACAATTTTTAGAATTAAGAAGAGCTATACAGAATGAATTTTTAAGAATTAACACTTCTTATGTATTTTTTGGAGTAAAAAATACATTATCAGGAAAATCATTATTAAGGGAAAGTATTTGTGATAATTTACCTTTATTTGTAATTGATAAATTATCAAAATCTCCTATAAATGCTAATTTTGATTTTTTAACATTTCCTTATATTTCAAGAACTAATATTTTAACAAATTCTGTAGTACCAACGAAATTAGATCTTACTAAAGATAAAGAAGAAATTATTGGATTTTATAAAATGGTTTATGAAAAAATTAAAGAAGAAAAAAAGAAATTAAATAATAATATTAAGATGGATATTTACGATTTTTCAAAAAATATAGATTTTAAGAAAAATGTGTTTAGTCAATTATTTACCGACATGAAATCAATTATTTATTATTCGTATGATAATGATACAAATGGTAAACTATCTTATTATAAATTTAGCGTAGATGAAATACAAGTTTCTTATTCTGAATTAAACATACCAAGAAATGTTACTCCTATAACAATAGAAAATGCAAATACATTTTCAAATGATTCAAGTAAAATTAATAGTGTTATAAAAACTATTTTAGTATGTATATTAATTATAATTATATGTATTATAGTTGGAATTATGTGTTTTAATTCTACAAAATCATCATCTGTTTTAGATAATAATTTAAACATTACAAATTTTAAATATTAAATGGAAGAAATTAATGCTAAAACTAGATTGCAAACTAAAATAACTATTAAACAATTATCAAGAAAAAATATAAATATTGTATATGAAACATTTGATAAATGGAAAATTGAACGTAAAAAATTAGCAAAAAAGAAAAAAATACAACATTTATAGATTTTAAAATCGATTAATTAAGTAAAGAATTAGATAGGATTGAAGAAAATATGGAATAAATACTGTTATAAAATTTTATTTTTTTGAATTTTATAACAGTAAAGTATATTTCTAAAATGTGTGTAGAAAATTTAATTATTAAATATAATCACAAATTTCTACAAATGAAATTTCATTTGTACTATTTTTTACTAGTCTAAATGGTTTAGAACATCCATATATTAAATCTTGATCAAATAAATAATCACAATCTTTTTTAGGTAAATGTGGGTCAATTTGTGTAAGTTTGTTTTTAAGAATACCATGTCTAAATATAAGACAATTGGTTTGGTTTTTATCTACTTGTATCATTAAACTGCAGTGGGGACAATTGAATGTGTATGTATTATCTTTTTTATTATAATTAATAGAGTTATTCATATTTATTTAAAATTATATTAGTTATAAATTATTTAAAAATACATTATTGTATTTTTAAAATAAATGTTTACTTCCTTAGCTAGGAAAATTAATCTCTTTAACAGAGATAGAAGTTTGATAACAAGATCTGATGTGATTTTAACTTATATATTTATAATATCTACTTTGTATCTTACAACTTGGTTTAGTGTAAAATATTATGATAAAAGTAAAAAAGATATTGCTAAATGTAATGATTCGTCATTTGAATGTGTAAAAACAGAAATTATTCATTTAGTAGTTCCATTTACAGGAATAGTTTACGGATTTATAGGAACATCTTATAAAGCTTGTGATCTTTTTTCATCTTGTATGAACTATTTTTGTTGCTGTTTAAACTGTTATAAACAAGATGAAAACCAAAATATAATTACTGTAGAAATGAATCCTAGTAGAGTTATTATAACATAAATTACATTTTTAAAGATTTTCTAATACAATTTTCGCATAAATTAAATAACACTTCGGAATTTTTACATGTCTTGCAATGATACATTATTCGGTTTTTATCTTGAATAGATATATTACAATTATTACATGAAAACCCAGCATAATAACTTTTATTATTTATTTTATTACAATTAGTTTCAATTAACAGATGATTATGTAAATTACATGCAACATATAAATCTTTATTATTTGTCAAATAATCAACTTTCTGACTAAGAATATCCAATTGCTTAGAAATTTTATCTAATAATTCGTTGTTTTGAACAAGTGTAGGTACAAATAAAGGTTGTGTTGTTTGTGGTGGTGGTGGTGTAGGTACAAATAAAGGTTGTGTTGTTTGTGGTGTGGGTACAAATAAAGGTTGTGTTGTTTGTTGTGAATTAGATATATTTTGTGGATATAAAAATGGTGATTTCGGAGGTTTTGTTGGTATATTACCGAATAAATTAGAAGATCCAAATTGTGTCCCAAATAAATTTTTTGTATCGTTTGTAAAAACCATTTTTGTAATATATTTTGATTTTATATTACAAAATCAAATTTTATTTTTAATTTTAATTTCAATTTCCTAAATTTTCATCAAATACTGATATTAATCTTCCAGATGGATCTGATAAATCACCACTCCATTTTGGCATCCATTGTTGTAAAATTAAATCATATGTTGGAAAGTTATATTTGAATATTTCATTATAATAAGCTTGTTCCTTACTCATAAATTTATCTGGGTCATAAGAATCTATTAAACCATCTGCATGTTCAGCTATAACATCTTTCCAAGCTCTGTCTAGACTAGAATTCCCATCACTAAATCCTTCTTTTCTCCTCCATGCAACTTCTGTCGGTAACATATCTTCAAATGCTTTTCTCAAAATATATTTTTCGAATCCATGCTGAGGTTTTTTTACATCACCTGATAAGTTAAGAGCAAATTCTACAAGTTCTTTATCTAAAAATGGTTCTCTGAACTCTAATCCACAGTCTGAAACAGTTCTGTCTGACCTTAGAACATCATATGTATATAATTCGTTAACTAATCTTTTACTTTCATTTTCTAACTCTTGTGTATTAGGTGCATTATGAAAATATAAATAGCCGCAAAATAATTCATCAGCACCTTCACCTGAAAAAATAACTTTGTCATCTGAATTCTCAGAAATATAATTACTTATTAACCACATGGGTACGCTTGCTCTGATTGTAGTTATATCATAACTTTCTATAGTCTCAATTACATAAGGTAAGATATCCAGACCCTCTTTTTCTGTGAAATTAACTACAGTATGAACTGTTTTTAAATAGTCAGCTACTTTTTGTGCATAAAATAAATCTGTACTACCTATCATACCAATTGAATATGTACGTACATTTTCTGGACCTAATATATCGCAAAGCAATGCAGCAATAATACTACTATCTAGACCTCCTGATAATAAACAAGCTATAGGTCTATCTGAAATTACTCTTTTTTTAACTGAATTATATAGAATATTTCTTACTTGTTTAATGGCGTTTTCATTATCACAGTTTAATTGTGATTTTTGAAGTACATGATTTGTAATATTACTAACTTTAATATTATAATCATGAATATTTAAATCATAGCATAAAATACTATTTGGTATGATTGGTTGTATACTTTTTTGGTTAGCAATAGGCAGAATGCTTTTTACCAATGAAGAAATGATAATTTCGTTGTTTTTACTAATAGCAAAAAACAACGGTCTTACACCAATTCTATCTCTAGCTATGTATAATTTATTTTTATTTTCATCCAATAAAACAATACCAAAAACACCATCAAGTTTATCTATGGTTTTATTAAAATCACCTAGTTTTAAGTATAATTTTAAAATAACCTCGCAGTCGGAACAAGAGCTACAATCTAAATTATATTCATTTATAAGCTCTAAATAATTATAAATTTCTCCATTACATACCAACGTACAGTTTTGAGATGAAAAAGGTTGATTACCCACAGGAGATGTATCCATTATACTTAAACGGTAGAATACAAATGTGTGCCCGTTTGTTTCTTTGATAACATAGTTATCAGGACCTCTGTTATTTAGGGGTTTACCACTTTCCAGTATTTCTTTTTTTGTAGTTGAATTTATAGTTTTTAATGTTTTAAATAAAGTTAATATTCCACACATTTAATACTAAGAAATTATTTTTTTAGATGTTTTTTAATGAAAAAATTTCATTAAAAAATTTAAAACTCAGTTTCCCATTTTTTCTCCTTAATTCTCACTGGATGTTCATCTAGTGACCCGATTTTATCCCATTTACATAATTCATTATAAAAATTAACTATTCTATTTACGTTATTTAACCACCATTCATCATCTTTTTTAATATTAAATAAGGTAATATCTCCGTGATTGCCATCTATTGGTGATCCAGGTCTAACAAAATATTCCACATAGTCTGTGTTATCTACATTTAATAAATTCATATAAACTTGACATTGAACCCAATACTGTTTTGGTACATGTGATATATCAGTAATGTTTCTTTTTTTTCTACAAGGACATTTAATTTCTATAATTTTATTTAAATCAGAAACACCATCTACAATTCCTGTCAACCAATTGTATTCAGGATGTTTTAACACCTTATTGTCTTTTTCAACATTAATATTTTTTTCATTCTGATATCTTAATAAAGCAGCATTTTCATATTTATTACCATGCTCGGTGAATCTATTTCCAAAAAATTTATGTTTTTTCTCAATCTTTTTTTCAAAAAGCATCCAAGGAGTTTCATGTTTATTTAAACCTAAAATACTAGGGATTTCTGTAGCATATATTCTCATCATTTTAATGTTTTTAAAATTTTTTGTTAACAAATATCAATTTGTTTTTTAAAGGTATTTATAAAATGTTAACAAATGATACAATTACTTTTGGAAAATATAAAGGCAATAACATATCTCGAGTTTTACGAGATAGAAAATATTGTGAATGGTTAGTAAACCAAGAGTGGTTTAAGGAAAATTATGAATTTTTATATAATATGGTGGAAAAATATAAACCAAAAACTTATTTTTTTTCATCGATAACAACGTCTGATAATTTTATAAAAGATTATGTTTTTTTTAATTTAATATCATTAACTGAATTAGAAATAGAACTTTCAGAATGTGATAAGTCGTGTTATGAATATTATTTAAAAATTATAAAAAACTTACGTGAACGTATTTTAACAAGGTTAGAAAATGAAGATGAAAATCCTTATGATATAAAAGCACCAGTAAATTGGTTAAAAGCATTCGAAAAAGAATACATTATTTCTAGAGAAGATTTTAAAGATTTTTTACAAGCTTATGAATTACCTAATATACCATATATTATCGAAGATATAAAAAAAGAAGGTGGAATCGAATATAAAGGAGCTAAATCATTCAAAATAGCTAAAGCTAGGTCAAAAGCACAGGAAGAGTGGTGGGAGATTATGTTAAAAGATAAGTATAATGAAAAAATAAGTATGCAATTTAAGTATGAAAAATGTATATTTGACATGATTAATATAAACACAAAGACAATTTTCGAGTGTAAACTTGGATTGAAAGACTTTGATGATACCCAATATATTAAATATAAAAAAGCTTTAAAAGATTATAGAATTGTATATTTAGTAGATTATGATTCAGTTGTCGTAATGGAAAAAGAAACCATATATTGTTTAGAACCTGATAAATATATAAAATATTTGGTAAGTTTAACTAAGAAGACTAAAAAAACCAAATTTGATGAGATATTAATAAATTTTAACATAGAAAAAATTGATAATATCTCATCAATGTTTGGATTAACATAATTTTATAAAAAAAAGAAAATTTGTATTAATAATTTAACAATTTACACATTTATGTGAGAATTTTTCTGGAACTGAAAAATTATTATCTTTCATAATTTGCCAAATATATTCAGATGGTAAAGCTTTATTACAGACTTTACAAGGAAAAAATTCATTTTTTCTTCTCACCGCAAATCCCGCCCTTGTGAATATTTCTGCAAAAAATAAAATAAGTGAATACTGAGGTTCGTGTGATAATTGATCTACTATTAGAATTTGTGTTTTTTCAATACCAATTTTTTCACAAATATCTGACCAATTTTTCTTTAGATGTGGATAATCATCTGAATAATCATCTATAGTTGCTATAAACCAATTAGGAAAAATAGTATCTATATATTCTTTAACGTCACCAAGAGTTTTGAGATTAGATAAATTTTGTTTAATTTCATCGGAATTTGAAAGGTCACTGTAATCAATTTCTTTATTATTCATTTTAAATATTCAGATGAAAATCTTTAACTTATTTTTTTAAAAGTTTATATCAAAAAATTTTTTTCCTCTTGTTAAATAATAAATATAAAATGTCAGCAGGAAGTATTTCCCTAGAATCGTCAATTCGTACTTGCAAAGTAAATCCAGAAGAAGCTAATAGAATAGAATCTGATAGATTTTTTAATCCACATAATATGGTTTGCCCAATGTGGCAAGGTGTAGACTCGACTGGACGCCCAGTGTGTCCAGACTCATTCTACACTAAACGAGCCGGATGTAATAGTGCAGAAGATCGTGTAGCAGTTGAAAATGCTGTTTCTCGCCCTAGTTATTTTGAATATATTACACTAAGCGCTAATGGTGTTAAATCTGGTGGGTTATCTGATAATACTAATTATCAAGATTCATTAAACAGAACTAATGAACTTCGTGAAATTGATAACAATAACCCAAATTTTGGACAACAATATGGTTCTAATATTATTAATGGTTGCGGAATTAAAAGATATCAACAAGCTATGAATAGTGAGCATAGCAGACAATCACAAGCCGTTGATCATGGAATGAAATCTAATCATATGAAAAATAATTCTGGTTTCAGTGGTCCTCATAATAACAATTAAATATTCCATAACTTTTTTAAAACATATTTTAGTTTTAAAAAATAATTTTATTCATTTATAAGTTTTTTTATTAATTGTAACAGGAACGGTTTGTTCTTCTTTGTCTGTATATTCTTTCTTGAATATATTTATATATTTCATATATATAGTTTCTATTTTACGTAATCTATTAGATCTAGTTTTTTTTTCCATATTACCTAGTAAAATTATATGCATTGTTTAAATAATTATTTGAGAAATTTGTTTTAACAGATTTCTTTTTATTCTCTAGATAAAAGTATATACCACCTGTAACTATTCCAATTAAAAGAATAATCAACCCAACCACTAACATTATATGACCAGTATTTGATCCCGCCTCCGAATGTACATAATTTTCTGATTCTACTCCTAGTTCCTTAAATAATTGCTCTTTAGAACTAGGTAAACCTGTGAATTTTTCACCATTTTCTCCTTCGAAATAAGGAAATCCTTGTGATCTACCACCTGCTTTTTCAGCATCTTTAAGAAGAAAAAATCCTGACTCAATTTCTTCTGCTAATAATTCTTCGGCTTTTACACAAAAAGGGCATTTTTCACCCATAGAATATAAAGTATATTTCATTTATTATAAATAAATAATTTAAAAAATTAAAAACTAAAAATAGAAATTATGTTTTTAAATATTACAACTAATTATTACTTAAATACAGAATCTATTTTAAGTTTAGAATATACTGGTAGTATAATAAAAATTAATACAATTTATAATAGATATTTTATTATTAAAAAAGACTCTAGTTATTTTGATAAAATAATAAGTAAACTAGGTCTAGAAAATATACCTCATCATAACCCATAATTTTATATTAATATTAAAAATCATAATCCATTTTATTAATACTCTACAGTATTTATAGGATATTTTAACTTTATTTATGTATGAGATTTTTATATTTATAACTTAGAAATATTTGTTCAAGATTCTTTCTTACAATAAAATCCACCGGAAGTTCCAAATTTAGTCCATTACCCCCATTACACGTATATACGAAGCGATTATCTGTATTTATTTTTAAATACAGATGATAATTTTTTAAGCTATAAGATCAATAACATTATTAATATTTTGAAATTGATTCCAATTTAATTTTATTACACGTGTAGTCTTACTTATCATACAAAGCCATTCGTCATAATTATCTTTCAATGATTTAAGATATTTAATATCTATATTTTTTTCACATTCTCTGTTTCTATTCTTAATTCTTTCCAAAGCTATTTCAGGATCTACATCTAGATAAAGTATAAGTGATGGCTTTTTAACATAATTAATCATATTACTGTATACTTGTTTATATGTAGAGTAATCAATATCTGATATATGACCAGATTTATGTAACATATTTGCAAATATAATATCTTCCCACATTGACCTGTCTTGTAATGTATTCTTCTTATTCCAAGCATTTTTTTGCTCTTGTTCAAACCTGTGGTTTAGAAAATATATTTGCATAGAAAAAGCATATTTATGCATATCATCATAAAATAAATCTAGATAAGGATTATTATCTACAGATTCCTCAATAATTGACCAGTTTAATCTTTCAACTAATTTATTTGTAAGAGTGGTTTTACCAACTCCAATAAGTCCCGAAATTACCACATTTTTATGCTGAATTGCTTCCATTTATAATAAAATATTTAGAATTTATTATTTTAATTTAAATTTATTTTTGTTGTAACAGAAACCAATTATTCTACTATTATGGTCAATACTAACTGTTTAACTTATTTTTAACATCTTTTTCACATGTAGGATTACTACCAGAAATTGTTAATTTACTAAACATATTTGACATGTTATTTTTACAAAATAATATAG